>Ga0222645_100455_pt1 | contig 23232 bp, 19 predicted proteins | sample AntAcemetagen292_FD_179881 | JGI IMG/M metagenome (GOLD analysis project Ga0222645, IMG submission 179881) | Saline water microbial communities from Ace Lake, Antarctica - #292 | ecosystem: Environmental > Aquatic > Non-marine Saline and Alkaline > Saline | place: Antarctica: Ace Lake | collected...
ACACGACCAACGCCATTGAGTCTCTCAACAGCGTTATCCGTAAGGCACTTAAGAAACGAAAGGTATTTCCAAGCGATGACTCAGCTAAGAAGATGGTGTACTTAGCCATCACCGAAGCATCTAAAAAATGGACGATGCCAATTCATCACTGGCGGCAAGCGATGGTTCGTTTTATTATCGAGTTCGGGGACCGTCTCGAGAAGCATCTTAAATAGGGGCAGTTACACAGAATCCGTTACAGGCTCTGCGCAGTTGTTGCTCTACTCTTGACGAATTATCGGAAACGACTGACATTATTTAGATTCTTTTCTTTAGTCACAACTGGCATTTGGCAATAAAACTGTAAACTACATATTAAAACAATTCAATGTCCACTTACTGCTATTTTAATAACGACCAGCAACCTTATTAGGTCACACTTGCTCAGCATCACATCACATTGTACAAAACCACTAGGTACATGCTCAGTCAAAAACTGCCACTAACTATCCGCAAAAGATATAATAAAAATCTGATGATTAATATCTTCAGATTTTTATTATATCGGTCAAAAAGGTAAGTGTTTATGCATACGCTATTTTATCTCAGCGTGTACCTTTTTTTATTTTAGTCTTTTTATTAGGCTTTCTTATTCAACTTTCTTATTCAACTTTTTTACCTAATTTTTCTTGTTCTACTGTGATGCTCATTCAGCAAATTTATGCACCACACTTAATTTAAACGTTCGACCTAAGGGGTTATGTGTAAAAGGGTCATAGTTTAGATCTAAACGAGCGAAAGGCGGTTCTTCATCTGCTAAATTGCTGATGGTGAAGTTGACATTGGTTAGAGCATCATTAAAGCGATAGTTATAACTTAAATCTAGCTGTATCTGGCTATCAATGACTTGTCCTTTGCTGTTGGTCGTAAATAACGAGTCTCGTTCATCTTTATAATCGCTTACATAATAAGCCGCTAAGCTAACATTATGGGCATCGATATTAAAACTATTAACCATAGTCGCTTTAAATTTTGGTATAGGACGATTAGAGTTAGTTTTATTTAGAAAACCAGCCGCATCAAAAGTATCAGATAGCGCATCGCCCGTTACTTCGTATTCAGAGGTATATGTTCCGTCTACGTTTAGAGTCCAATAGTCAGCAATGTTGAGACGTAACTGAACGTCAACCCCACTGGTTTTAACATCAGCGCCATTGATGATATTATTTCAATTCGCTCCACTGTTGTGGCGTTACCAGGCTCTGTCCATTGAACTTGTTTTACATAATCTGCATTGCCTGCCACTGCGGCGGATAGCACTGCGTTATAGTTTTCAACGATAATAGGGTCGCTTAAATCAAATGACCAAAAATCAATAGTAGTAAATAAGCGATCGTCAAAAAATGCACCAATCACTCCAAAATTTAATGCAACGGCAGATTCAGGTGCCAAAGTACTATTGCCTTTTGTATCGACTGCTTTAAACGCACCAGTGGCTCCCACGTAAGAAAGAGTAGTGTTACTACCTTCTAGTTGATTTAAAGTCGGGCCTCTAAAGGTGGTACTTGCAGAGCCACGTAACGAGAAGTTATCGTTGATCGTATATTGAGCTGAAATTTTCGGATCTAGCGTAGAGCCCACTTCAGCACCATAATTTTCATAACGCAGCGCCACTTGCATATTTAAATCGTCTGACACAGGTAATGCAACCTCTGTAAATACGGCGTAAATACCTTGAGATGAATCTTGGTTCAACTCGCCACTACGGAAGTGAAAGACACCAGTCGGATTGGCACAATCTGTTTCACCAAACACAGGACAGGGGTTTATTGCTAAGTTTCCGATATCGTTCACTTCATTTGAAAAAGTTTCGTTACGATACTGAGCGCCTACTGCAAACACAGCACTGCCACCGTCTAAATCAAAACCTAAGTCACCCGAAATTAAGCCATCAATCACCAGTAATTCAGTGGCTTTTTGTGACGTACGCACGCCTGAAACGTAATCTAACACTTCTTGACTGTTAGCTAGCTCAGGTTTGAAATTAGGGTTAGTCACACCATTAGAGGCGGATGTTTCAATCCCATTAGAAAATGGGTTGAAAAATAAGCAACCATTTTCACCCGGAATACCTGCATCCCTATCACAACCATCGCCACCGAAGCCTAACAATGCATTCTTTAGCGTTACGATCTGAGTATCGGGGTTACTTGCGTAATCAAGTTTTGAATTTGAATAAGCAAACCCTGTTTCCCAATTATAGCCATTATCAAATGACCCCTCTAAGTCTGCCGCTACACGATAAGTGTTATACTTTAGACCGCCTTCACTGGAGGGACCTTCAACACCCACGGTACGACCAATATATGCCACGCGCTCAAGTGTGGGATGCGCAGCACTGGCAAATTCTGGATTACTCGCCACTAGATCTTGCCATGCTGGATGATACGTCGGTACATAACGATCGGCAAAATCAACTAATTTTTGCGGTGGGTAAGATGGGGAGCCATAAGTGATGGGTACTTGTGTTTTTGAATACAAAACTTCAACGTGTAAATAAACATCACTTTCAAATCTATGGTTTAATTCGCTGAACACTTTTAGATGGGTATCACCATCATTTAAAGCTGAAAATGGTGTGTATTGGAATCGACATAGGCCGGCTATTGTGCCCCCTAGCAACTCGCACCCGGGATCCATAAAATATTTTGGTGTTGATTTATCATTCAGCCAAGCCGCATTGAATATCGACGGCGGATTACCTATTGATGACCAACCACCTTGAGGGTTGATAGCATAATCTTGTACCGCCCAATCTTTGTCTGCGGTACTTATTGTACTCGTTTTATCGTAGCTAGCAGAAGTTACCCAGTGAGTATCATCATTTCCTAATCCCCAAATGAGCCCTAGGCCGTAATCGCCATCACTGTTTTGCAAACTTTTATAATCAGCTTTAACTTCTAAACCTTCAAAATTACTTCGTGTTGCAAAGTTGACCACACCTGCTACTGCATCAGAACCGTATATAGCGGCTGCCCCTTCTTTTAACACATCAATTCGTTTAACTGCCATAGAAGGAATGTCTTGGGTATTAACATAAAGCATCTGTTGGTCCACGATAGAATAAGGATTAAAAGTATGCCTTTTACCATTAATTAACACTAACGTACGACCTGCGCCTAGCCCTCTCAAATTGATATTTGAAGTCCCCTCGGTCCCATTCGATCCATACTGATTTGAATTACCTTGGATACCGGAGCTAATCGACAATTTCTGAGTCATTTCGACAATATTGGGAGAACCAATCTTTTCTAAATCGGCTCTATCAATAGTTTGCACTGGAGCTGATGTTTCCATTGCTATGCCTTTCAAATGAGAACCTATGACTCGAATTTTCTCAATTTGTTGTTTTTCAGTGTCTACAGCCTCTTGGGCCAATGCAACACTGCTGCCGGTTAATCCAAGCACAGCGCTAATTGCGATAGCAATAGAATTTTGTTTTAGATTTGTATGTCTCATATGTTTCCTATTCTGTGATTTTTTTATTATGTTTAAAGTATTTTTACTTGATTGGTATTGGAATATTAATCAGCATAAATCATGAGTGTGAATGGTGCATTTATACTGAATCAGCTAAATTTTCTTACCCTTTTATGGTTGTATCTTGAGTATGTTTTGAGTCAAAGCAGTCGGCATAAAATGTCTTAATCCATAAGTAATATTCGCGTATAAGTCATTGCAATATATTTAGATATTCCTAAATTCCTAAATTCCTAAATTCCTAAATTCCACAAAAAATAACAATTCGCGCAGAAAAAACAATACTTAAACAAAATTAACAAATAAATGCATAATAGTAACAATTAAATCGATACTAATTCTGCATAGCGGAATATTCAAGTTATTTTTGACTTATGTATTCCATATTTTTTACTGGCAAATAACCTAATCTGCTGTAGGGCCGAAGAATGGCACTAAATCTGATCACTCAAACAATGGATTTACTAGAATTAAATATAATAACGACTTGATATTTTGTGGCTTTTTTGTTCCACTGTGCGGAATGAAGTCACTTCAATAAGGGTTAATAATGATTCGAGATAAAGAGATGTTGAATCAATTTCTGGATACTATTTCACGATTCGTTAGAGAGCGTTTAGTCCCTGCGGAAAATGAAGTGGCTGAAAACGATGCTATCCCAGATGATATCGTTCAAGAAATGAAAGATATGGGCTTGTTTGGTATGACAATCCCAGAAGAATATGGCGGCTTAGGTCTAACCATGGAAGAAGAAGTGCTGGTGGCCATTGAGTTAGGTAGAACATCGCCTGCTTTTCGTTCCTTGATTGGCACTAACAACGGTATAGGCTCTGCCGCTATTGTTTTTGATGGTACTGAAAAACAAAAACGAACCTACTTACCTAAATATGCTTCAGGTGATCTTATTGGCTCTTTTTGTTTAACTGAGCCAGATGTTGGCTCGGACGCGGCTGCAGTACAAACAACCGCCATAAGAAAGGGTGACGAGTATATTATAAACGGTACTAAACGCTATATTACCAATGCTCCAAGAGCGGGAACCTTTACCGTGATGGCACGAACAGAACCATCTATTAAAGGAGCCAAAGGTATCTCTGCCTTTATAATAGACGCGACTACCGCAGGGATCTCACTTGGACCTAAAGATAAAAAAATGGGTCAGCAAGGTTCTTATACTTGTGATGTAATTTTTGAGAATTGCCATGTCCCCGCAGACAGTATTATTGGTGGAGTGGCAGGGAAAGGTTTCATCACTTCAATGAAAGTATTAGACAGGGGTCGTTTGCATATTTCAGCATTAAGCGTTGGCATTGCAGAACGTTTAATAAACGATGCATTAAGGTATGCAGTAGATAGGACACAGTTTGGTAAACCTATTGCAGAGCACCAAATGATCCAAGTTATGTTAGCAGACAGCAAGGCTGAAGCTTATGCAGCTAAATGTATGGTACTTGATGCGGCGAGACAAAAAGATTTAGGTAACAAAATCACCACCGAAGCTTCTTGTTGTAAGTTATTTGCAACAGAAATGGTCGGCCGAGTCGCTGATAAAGCGGTACAAATACATGGTGGTGCAGGTTATATCTCAGAATACGCAGTAGAAAGACTTTATCGCGATGTCAGATTATTTAGGCTATACGAAGGCACCACACAAATTCAACAGATGATCATTGCCAGAAATATGATTAAAGACATTCAATAAATTAAGTATAACGAAAGGTTTGCAAAATGAATTTAAATTTCACATCTGAAGAAAAAGACTTTCAACAAGAAGTGCAGCAATTTTTGCAACAAAAGTTGCCAAAAGATATCGCTAGAAAAACTAAAAGCGCATTACATTTATCAAAAGAAGAATGTAATGAATGGCAAAAAATACTTTATAAACAAGGCTGGGCTGCCTCTAATTGGCCTGTTGAGCATGGCGGAACGGGTTGGACACCTACCCAAAAATATATTTTTGCTAATGAATGTGCCAAAGCCGGCGGCCCCGATGTGATCCCATTTGGTTTAAAAATGGTGGCACCCATTATTTATACTTTTGGTAGTGAAGAACAAAAACAGCGTTTTTTGCCTGATATATTGGCCAGTAATGTGTGGTGGTGCCAGGGCTACTCAGAAACTGGAGCAGGCTCTGACCTTGCAGCCATGAAAACAACGGCAGTGAAAGACGGAGATGAGTACGTCGTTAATGGTACAAAAACGTGGACCACATTAGGTCAGCATGCCGATTGGATATTCTGTTTGGTTAGAACCGGTCCTCCCAGTACAAAAAATCAAGAAGCGATCAGTTTTTTATTAATCAATATGCATGATCCTAAAATTAGCGTATCACCCATCATTACCATTGACGGGCGACATGAAGTAAATGAGGTTCATTTTGACGGTGTGCGCGTACCAGCGAACAATCTGATCGGCACAGAAGGCCAAGGTTGGACCTATGCTAAGGTGCTGTTAACCCATGAACGAACCGGTATCGCTCGCGTAGCAATATCCAAAGATCGCCTAGTTCAATTAAAAGACTTAGTCAAAGCGTCTCCCAACGGAGAGGATTCATTAATTAACGATGCCGTGTTCGCACAAAAAATTGCGAATGTAGAAATTGATTTATTGGCTTTAGAATATACTGAACTACGCACCCTTTCTGCTTTAAGTACTGGTCAAGCGCCGGGCCCAGAATCTTCAATTTTAAAAATTGTTGGAACCCAAATTATCCAAGCGATTGATGAGTTATACGTCGAGGCTGCTGGTTATTATGCTATGCCGTTTGTACCTTTCCAATTCCATGAGGAATTCGAAGGGCAACACATCGGTCCTGATATGGCGACCAACAGTTCGTTACGCTACTTTAATAATCGAAAAACCTCTATTTATGGTGGAAGTAACGAAATCCAAACTAACATCATCAGCAAAGCCGTTTTAGGCCTTTAAATTAGCATTAGGAGTTTATTATGGACTTTTCATTAAGTAGCGAACAACAAATGATCCAAGATAGTGTCTCGAGATTTATTCTCAATGATTACGATTTTGATACACGTCGAAAAATACTGGGATCAGCGACAGGTTATAGTCAGAAAAATTGGAATATGTTTGCTGAACTTGGCTGGTTGATGCTGCCCTTTGCTGAAGAAGATGGAGGGTTAGGCGGCTCCATAGTCGACCTTGCGCTTGTTATGGAAGAATTTGGCAAAGGTATGGTAGTTGAACCTTTTATCGCCACTGCTGTTATGGCAGGTGGTTTAATTGCATCAGCGGGTGAGCAACAGCAAAAAGATGATTATTTACCTAAGATCATGGCGGGTGAATTACAAATGGCTTTTGCTTACGCAGAGCCACAAAGCCGTTACCATTTGAATAACGTCAAATGTAGAGCTAGTAAAACTGATAATGGATTAGTTATCAGTGGTCAAAAATCTGTGGTATTAAATGGCAATCATGCAGATACTTTAATTGTCGCAGCGCGCACCTCTGGTGATACAAGTGACAAAAGTGGTATCAGCTTATTTCTGGTTGATGCTAATCATCCAAGTGTCAAACGCGAGGGTTATGCGAATGTAGATGGCCACCAAGCGGCTGATATTTGGTTTGATAAAACCCCTATTCTTGGACTGCTAGGTAAGCAAGACGAAGCTTTACCCATCATCGAGAACATTATTGACAAAGCCACATTAGCGATTTGCGCCGAAGCAGTTGGAGCGATGCAAATTGCCCATGAACGCACTCTAGAATATGCTAAAACGCGTAAACAATTCGGCCGTACTATTGGCTCTTTCCAAGCACTGCAACACCGCATGGTTAATATGTTTATGGAGCACCAACAAGCTAAATCTATACTTTTGATGGCAGCATTAAAAATGGACAGTAATAACGGTAGTGATCCGAAAGCATTATCAGCTGCAAAAAGTCGTATTGGAAAAGCAGCTAACTTGGTAGCTCGTGAAGCAGTACAAATTCATGGTGGCATAGGCATGACTGATGAAATTGATGTGGGCCATATATTCAAACGTTTGACCACTATCCAGTTTTTATTTGGAAGCACTGATGTGCACACTAGACGCTTTGCATCTTTATAACGCTCTCATTAAACTTGAGTAAGCACCTGAGTTAATGACTGAGTAAATACCTGAATAAATGGCTGAGTGAATGGCTGAGTGAATAAGTGCCCGAATTGACTTATTCACTTATTTCACAAAGCACATACTGGTTGGTCAATCTCAAAGTGTAATTGCTCTATAATTGTTTACAACCATCGGTCAGTGTGGTGTTGGCGTAACCTACCCGACTCCGCTGAAAGCTGAGTCGATAATAACTAACAGCAAATAATACTTTTTTATAAGCACATTTGGCTATACTTTTGGCCTTACTTATGGCCCTAATTACAGCCCTACTTGGTGTTCCGCCTTTATAGAATATACCGACATAATGCGCGTTCGATATTTTCCTAGACAATGCTTATTGTAAAAGAGTACCATCGTTGAAGTAATCGCAAGCAACTAAATTCGGAACCGTTATCACTGATTATAATTCATCAAAAGCAGGTCTTAGCACTGAGAAAATCGCTGAGATTAAAAAAGAATTTGACTATTTTGATACAGACAAGAATGGTCATATTGACCTCAAAGAGTTTATTGAAATGCTCACTGTGTTATCTCCAAAAACTAAAGCGAGCCATGTGCAAGAAGGCTTTAATATAGTCGACCAAAATGGTAATGGTTACATCGACTTTGCTGAGTTTTTAAGTTGGTGGCAAGAGTGTTGGTGGGAATATTAGAATAACATGAAGTACAAGTACTCTTTCAATTGAACATTTAGCGTCCAGCATATTCTCCATATAGCGACTAACTAATTCTGTAGAGCTTGATTCTATCCAGAAATTTAAGTTCGAGTGAAAGAGTTTTTTGTACCTAAAAAAGTCTCAAAATTAAAGCATTCTAATCTCATATTGGCTCTGTAATTATGCCCCACTGAGCATAATTTATGTCACAGTAAAGCCAGCAATAATATCTACCTTAAACTTTTTTCAAAATAATGATTATATAGTCAATAGAGTACACATATGCTTCGAATAAAGGCCGCTGTTTAGTTGTCCGCTTATCCGCTTAATATTTCTGAGATTTACTATTTTTTGTAGCGACATAACTATTTAATTTTACATTCAGTCTCGAAGTGCATGAATAATTCAATTTTTAATCTCAAGCTCACTTAAAAAAAGCCATAAGTTTTATCCATAGTCTTAAGAAAATCCACTAGGATACAAGATATGCTGTTTATTCTCTTTAGAGTCCACGATATCTTTACATAGCTAATGTATAGCTGACACGTAGCTAAGTTTTTATATCAACAGTCACACCTTATGGATATCAAATATGACACATAAAATAATTATAGATACAGACCCAGGTATTGATGACGCAATGGCAATATTTTTTGCTTTTCAGGCTAAAGAAATAGAAGTCTTAGGACTCACCACCGTATATGGCAATGTTTCTGCTGATATGGCTTCTAAAAATGGATTAGCGCTGGTCGAACTTGCTGGTCTAGATATTCCTGTGTGCAAGGGAGTTGCTAGACCATGGGTTGGTGAAGAGTCGACTTATGCACATTTTGTGCATGGCGATGATGGCTTCGGTAACATTGACCATCCGAAAACAACTCGAACATTAGACCCACGCACCGCTGCACAGTTTATTATTGACATGGCACGTCAGTACCCAGGCGAAATTACAATAGTCGCCGTTGCCCCTCTAGGTAATTTAGCTTTAGCTCTAAGATTGGAGCCAGCACTGCCTTCGCTTATCAAAGCGGTCAATATAATGGGAGGTGCTGCATTTGTGCCAGGTAACGTAACACCCGTCGCTGAAGCCAATATTTGGAACGATGCTCATGCAGCGCAAATCGTATTTGCTGCTGACTGGAAAATTAATATGTTTGGACTAGATGTAACCTACGATGTGCCTTTTAAGCCAGAATTTATGGAGGCTCTTGAAGCTGTCAATCCACTATTAGGCGGTTTTGTAGCAAAGTCATCTCAATTTTACTCTGACTTTTATTCTCAAGGTAAAGATGAGCGTGTTTGTTTCTATCACGATGCTTTCCCTATTGCCTATCTCATTCAACCACAGATTTTTCACATGACGCCTGGTCATATGCGCATTGGCACTGATGACCTACATAAAGGACAAACTAGCTTCGCCCCTAAAAACACAACCACAAGCCCTTCATGGCTAGACGCTCATGTGGTGAACGTAGCAACTAAAGTCGATCACGCCGAGTTATCAAAGCTATTTATCAATACTTATGCGCTCTAGAGTTAATCCTTTTTTTGCTGTTTTCTTGAGTTTTCTTGGGGCCTTATTGCGCATACAACTTAGGCGTTAAGCATCGTATTGGGAAGCCGTAAAAACCTGAAGAACTGATGGGATTATAACGACTCTAAACAACGACTATACGGCTCGTCTATTTTGGCGATTAGCCGTGTAGTGATTAACCAGAAATTAGCTAATTAAAAGTTGGCTAAAGGTACGAGTCTGCGCGTCGACAAAAAAATCACTGAGGTAATAAGTAGTAAGTAGTAAGTAGTAAGTAACAGTCTAGTGACGCACTTTCTTAGATAACTAAAAAACCAATTGATACCAATAAGCTAGCTATACCCAGTTTTAGTCAAGCTAAGTATGGTGTCGGTGTTATTAGTGGTGATGTTAGATTGGTTACTGGTTATTGGTTATTGGTTATTGGTTATTGGTTATTGGTTATTGGTTATTGGTTATTGGTTATTGGTTATTGGTTATTGGTTATTACAGTGAATTTACACTGCGTCCACACGATGGTGAAACGACCCCAAGTGAAGCGAAAATTAGTATCGAAATAGCAGTGTCTGAGTAGCAGTATCTAAGTAGTAAAAAATCGTGGCCAAAGTCACTTGGCCACCTCAGTTGCTAACCCACCACTAATCAATGTAGTAGGATTTTTATGCATTGAGTCAGGCGTATCTAATAAAAAATATGTCCGCAGATATCTCGTAGGAAACGCTTCAAAAAAACTATCAACTAAGAGACATGTCGGTAAAGCAGCCAAGGTATAAAAGTAACGCCATTAGCAAAGGTAGCTCAAAATCTACCTTTAATTAATTTTTTATCTTACATTTCACATCTATAAATAGACGCTCACAACGTCTTTATAGATCGAATTCAGACGGCGAGATGCCCACAGCATTACAGGCTTCTTTGATGGCTATTTTTTCGTCAGCATCAAAATCACCATCGGCACCACCGATGATAATACCTAACTGAATACAAGCTCTAGCTTCGTCTTGCTTACCTTTTAATGCACTTAGTGCCTGTATGGCTTCGATTTTACCAAAGCCATAATCAGCTTCTAACTTGTTACAAAAGAAATCAAATTTCTCTTTCAAATCTGAAGCAGAGAACACTTTAAGGGATTCATTAGACATGATAAAAGCGGCGGTTTTTTTACGTTCCTCAGCATCAATATCACCATCGGCTGCAGCAACTAATGCACACATAGCCATAGAAGCGTCAGCAAATTTTTTGTTCTTAAATTGCCCAATATTTTTTTGTAAACTTGCATTCGCATTATTCATTTTTTCTTTTACATCATTCCAAAAACTCATACTTTCTCCGTTAAAAAGTTATATATTAATTTAAAAACTACGACTAATGACCATTAAATACACTTAATTGCCCATCTTTCACACTAAACTTTTTTTCAGCAAGCCCCATCATCGGGATGTCTACCGGCAAGTTCCCGTAAGCTTCTTGTACTGCATATTGACATTTTTCGTCTTTTGTCAACAGCTTAAAACGAACAACTTTTTCTTGCATTTGGCACTCTTCACCTATCAGACCATTTAATAACTTATTGTCCGTTTCCAACAATGTACCAATCACTCGTTGTACAGGCCATTTAAGTTCATCAACGATACCTTTGATAAAGTCCTGAGGTGATGCAGTAATAATCCAAATCTCTAAACCTTGCTCATGTAACGCCATCATTCGCTCAATAACAGGTTGAATAGGTGTTAGTTGCTTTGCCGTGTTAACTCCAGCTTGAAATACTGCCTCGTCAGTCCTTTTGTTTAAGGCGATCTTATAAAGGCGATGTTTAATAACCTCCTTAATAGCCCCAATATACGTTTTATAATTGATTAAAATTGGCAAAAGGTATAAAAAAAGAGGCTTATTGCCTAAAAAGTATTTAAATAAGAAACTCAAAGAGTTTTCTTTCACTAACGTTTCATCAAAATCAAATATCGCAATCTTTTTCATCGTTGTCCTACATCTTTTATCAACGCACAGGCACCAAAAGGCATTTCAGGTAATACAATTACTGTAACGTGTTTTTCATTAGCAATTCTAATCAAGTGTATTATATTGGGTTCTTTGTTGTCATTAACAAGTAGAAGATCAGGGACTCTTCTAAGCATCACTCGGGTTGCTTCAGCAATACCTGGTTTAATTCTATTAATATCGCTGACATTGAAGTCGTTCATTAATTTGGCAACATAGGTTTGTGTTAGGCCGTAACGAGCTATTCTTTGCTGCTCATTTATGGCTAAAGTAGACTTATAGTGCTTTGCCAAGAAACACCCTGATATCTGTGAAATAAACCAATTTGAATGATCATATTGTGCAAGATGTTCATATGTAATGCAGCCATGAAAGTCAGATTCACCAACTTGCTCATTGATAACAGAACGACTAATCAATCCACTAACCGTTGAATTCATTAACGCACTAGGGATCGCATAATCATCTAAAGTGACAGAATAGTCAGCAGTTCCGCCAATGTCTGACACAACATACAATTTATTACCTATATTTACTTTCCTACTGGCGTTGTACTCCTCAATGGCTTGTTTTAGCTCTTTATTGATGATCCCTTTGGCTGTCCAACCATCGATAAAAACCATACTTTCAGGAGCAATGTTTAAATCAAAAATTAGATAATCTAGAGCATTCACATCTATTCCTTTGTCACGAATGATGCTGATTGAGTAATGAACTGATTTATATTGTGAGTACTTGTTTATTCCCCTATTCACGAGTACTCCAATAGGAGTGCCTGCTCTGGCTAACGAAATAACACAAACGTCACGTTGAATATTTTCAGAAATCAGATGTGATAAATGCAGGATCTCTTGTGCTAACCTTTGTTTATATTGAGCTGTCAGAAAATAAAACAGTTTTTCGTACTCAGCAGTAGGGCGACTTTCTTGACTAACCATCTGTGAGTAATGCAGTTGACCTGATTGAATTAACCTTTCTTTATCCTCAATGGTATAGAACTCTGGCTTTAGTTTTTTTAGTAAAAATAAACAATCATGTTCTGAGTAACTGCCAACTAACGGCTGTTTCATTGTTATTTAGCCTCATTAAGTATTTGAGCACCACCAGGAACAATCAAAAAGTCTGACTCACTCATAAATGGTAAATCACTATGGCTATCACCCATACCAAACACCGTATCACGTTGGTCAACCTTCATCTTTGCTTTAAGAAAATCAACCGCCACTTTCTTTTGAGCATAAGGAGGCAAGATTGCAAAATTACGACCATTACTGTGCAGCAACATCTCTGTTTCTAAAATATGACTTAGCAAATGATTGACTTCAGTGGATACATCGTCGGTATAACTGCTTTTAGATATCTTAATGCAGACGTAAGCAGTGATGCCTTGATCAACGATTAACCTAACTCTGATTGCACTGGACTTGGACTTGGATTTAAAGTGCGTGTTTAAGTGGTCACAAATTTTTATTAGCTTATTTTCCCACTCAACCAGATCGAAATGACATTTTAGATAAGTATGCCAATCCTTTAATAATGAATGCTCAGCATCTAAAATAACTGCGCCGTGGGACACTATCGCGAATTGACTGTTTATAACATCAGGTAATTTACAGTTTAAAAATGAGCGAGTGCTTCTACCTGTGACGGGGATAATCAAGCCGCCAGAGGCAACCATAATTTCAAGTAACTTTTGCTGCTGCACAGAAGAACGTGCGTAGGTTTCGCCGCTGGCATCGACGGTTGCAGTTATCGATAAACCACAATGGATATCTGCTGCACTTTTAAAAAGCGTATCATCTAAGTCAGTAAAAACGAACAGTCGACAAGTGCTGAGTGTCACGTTTTCCACTCATGATATTTTACTTCATCAGTAAAAAGTAATCCTTTGTAATTTTTTTCACTGACTACAAATATAGATTTATCTTGTGGAAAAAAATTATATAAGTAATGTTCGGTAGCCTCGTCACTAGTGGTTATTGTGTGCTTATTTAAAATGGTTTCGCACAATAAAATAGGTGAGCGATTAATCGATTGAAAAACAACTTCAACACCCGTTTTTTCGAGTTTCTCTGCCAATAAAAACGGAATATATTGATGTTCGCCATCAGCTATTACGACTGTACTTTGGCATGATTTCATATGATTAAGCTTTTTTTTATAAGGCATCAATAAACCGCAACGCCCAGTGTCACTTGCTGATGGCCCATCCGATAAGCTAGAGTTTACTTTCTTAGGCAACAAAGGATTAAAACCTGGATCTTTATCTAGCTTAATATCCGCTTTAAGTAGTGACACGTAACGGATAGGAATATCTAAATCAAGTTGTTGCAGATGATTTTCTTCACCCATCAAATCAACAATGGCTGTAATAACAATCTCTTCTAAATTTGGTAGGTATGGGAGAATTTTTATAAGCAAAGCTTGGATGGTACGCCCTGTTGTGATCTCATCATCAACAATAACCAGCCTTTTTGACTGCGTAATAGCACCTAATAAATCTTTACTAGGTTTATAAAACATATGCTTAACGGCATGACTGTGTGCTTCATCCACAGTGAACCACAATTCCTCTGGTAGCTTGTGTCTTGTTGTATGCTGAAAATAGACCTCGTCGTGTTGATATCTAGCTAAACTATCAGCAACACCAGCTCCCAATCCAGTTGCAGCCTCAGCAAAACTGACAACATAGCTACTGGCGCCACGACCGATTTTTTCGGCTAGCTGGTTATACGTGTGCCGCATCACTCGAGGTGTCGTAGGGGTATAACGACCAATTAATTTATTGATTAAAATAAAATGACGCTTTGGATTTTCTCGGCAAGCAAAGGTAAAAATTTTATCTAACGCTTCTCTTTCTTCAGCTGCATTTAATGAAAGGGTGCCAGCTTGTATGTCATAAATATGTTTCATATGTCCCGACTAAATTTTGTATAAACTTTTAAAAATACCAGTCGCAGTCATGTTCCTATTTAGCTGAAATCGTTGCAGCGTTTCAATAGGGTTAATAGCATCTAACTGTTCAAAATTAATCATTAAAAACTGTTCTCTTTTAATACCGACGTCAAGGATGTAATCATCTGTTATGTAACCTGTCGCTTGATCTAGGCGTTGAGTAAAACCACTTATCTCAACAGTATTAAAGGGTAGATTAAAGAAAGTAATTCCAGTCACTCTTAAAAGTATTCCGTGTACGAGTTTAGCGTACTCAAGTCTTAATTGTTTAGGCGACTTAGGGTTTTCAAGCATGCTAGTCCCCCGTTTATTAAGTTTGTAGTTAATACTCGGTATATCCTCTATTTCAGGGAGATCTACAGCTAACTTAATTAACGTATTTTGTGAATCAATCTCAAAATCAATCGTTGTTTCTCGAGGCCAAACAGTTCGCGCCAGTGCCGCTCTCAACCTTTCTTCAAAAAAAGTATCATCACTTTCAAAATTCTGCAGAATCTTATTTTCAGAATCGACACTGGCTAAGCGAAAACTTTCTTTTTTATTTTTCCATATTGCATATTCAGTAGCCCAAGCTGTACGTTGCTTCAAGTAATTAAGCTGGTCCTTGCTATTTTGAATTTCCCATCGGCAAATAGATTCATCTAACGCTTGTGCTTTGTTGGCTAACGAACCGTCACTACTAAAAAAACGACCAAACCAACTGGTTGCTAGTTCAGGTTTAGTGGGGATAACGGGTTTTTCTGGCCTGACAGGTTGCGCTAATCCAAAAGGCTTGCAGGCAAGCGAAACATACTCTGATTTCAAGCACTCAAGCGATAGCGCATTACGCACATTGGGCGTGTCGGTATGGATGTTCAAAATGGATGCCATTTCATACTGAACCGCTTCTATTTGCTGTACCAAAGCATGATTGGCAGCAGTCGAATTTGAATGCTGTTGTTTTTGGCCAGTGCCAGTACCGCTAGCAGTACCTAATCGAGTTCTATAGCTAACTCCTGTACCGGGTATTCCAAGGTTTGCATGGGTGCCATGTTGCCCCAAACTAAGTGAAGCCCCTCTAGGACCGACGCTAACACTGCTAACGCCTGATTTACCAAGGTTGATCCGAACGCCAGGGCAAATGCTGATAGATTTTCTAAATCTAAAGCTCATGACTTAACCTTAAAGTGAGCTTAGAAGCTAAGCTCACAGAGATGATTTAATATTTATTGGATAATAAAGTAGACACTTATTGCCCAAACGACAAACATAGTCAGCAGAAAATAAGCAATATTCTTTGTTACTTTTTTATAATTAAACAATAAACTGGCGGCCACTGCAGCTGTTACACCCACGAGGGTCCAACGTAGTATGGTTAGATTACCATCTTGTTCAAGTGGTAATGAATCCACCCCATTAATGATAAACCAAACGAGCAGTGGCAAAGCAAACGCGATAGTAGTATCGAAAGTATTCGATGCTAAAGGATTAGCAACCGCATCTTCATACTCACCTTTTTGAGCGTCCTTCACTGATAGGATTAAATCTGGTACAGAAGATGCTGCAGCACCAAAAACTAAACCAGCGAAAAACTGTGGTACACCCAATACCGCGGCACTTCCAAGAACGCCTTCAACAAGGATATGAGATGCTCCAGAAATAACTGCAATGGCCAATGATATAACGACCAACGCTCTGGTCAGTGTGAACGTACGATTTGAGAAAAGTAACGCATTAAAGTTAAATGCAAATATATTCAGGATAATACCTTTATCTGCAATTTCCTCATATTCATACTCATCATCATCGCCGCCTACGTGATTTTTGGCATCGAAATATAAGTGCACTGCGTATAAGCAGTAGATAACGTTCAATATGATGGCCATCCAGATCGTAAAGCTGTTGAAGCCAAGACAGATTATCAGCGCAATTTCTGCAGTTAAAACCCAAAAAACGTCGCGTAATAACACTTTCTTATTGAGTTCAATGTACTCTACTGCTTCCCCGTTCTCATTTTTTGCCATAATGATCGATAAAGCGGGTATCACGCAGCCATTAAAAATCGCAGAGCCTGCGGTTACACCTAGCGCAACCATTATAAGTGATGGATCATCAAACCAGAACAAACAAGCGATGACAACGCACATTTCAGGCATGCTTGAACCGACTGCATTAACCGTCGCACCTTTGACTCCTGGGGGGAAATTGCGGCCTAAGTATCCCGCGGCTTGCTCAAATGTGTCACATGCATATTTAAGTAGGTAACATGATAAAAGTATATAAACAAAAGGTAATAACGAATCTAACATCTATTTCTCCAGCTAAGCTATATTAATGTCGTAATCAGTCGCCGTAGCATGCAAATCACCTTCGTAACTTTGCCCTGCCGCTCTAAATTTCCATTCATTATTATATTGATGTAGCTCTCTAAAAGTGAGAACTGTCTTGGTTGCATAATTTTCTAATAAATCATTACGAATGACTTCTTCCGCAGATTTCTTATTCATAACACACGCTAACGCACCGGCTGCTTGCCTAAAGCTCTAAGACTTTACACCGGCGTTATAAATTGTTACTCCAACAGTAATCTAGTTTAAAGCTCTGAGGGGTAACAACCGCTTCAATTTTAATTAACTTACTATCTTTATTTGCAGCTTTATCTGCCACTCTATCTGCATTTCGACTCTACCTGCATCAATATGCCGAATGCCCCCTCAAAGTGAAGCCAATGCGCCATACAAAATGAAGTGTTGCCTAGATACAATCTTCTATTGTTTTCGAACATAAATACGGCTAAATCTACACCAAAATCAGCACCATTAGTAAAACCAGGCCGCACTCAAACATTCACTTATTCCAAGTATTATTTTATCGGGTGCCGCTTTACCAAATGATATATTGGTGCTGTTTTGTAAAAAAAAACCGTATGAGCCTACTTTTTACAGATTTTCACTCTAAGAGCATTTACAGATAATTAAGTTCAGCCGTCTTAACCGTTTGCTCTAGCTTTTTATCTCGAGTTGTTTCACCGATTGCTGAGAACTTCCAATTTCCGTTATGTCGGTATAATTTACCTAGAATCATAGAAACAGATCCTGCAAATTTAGAATCGTTAGCGATGTCGTAAACAGCATGAACAGAATCAACACGCTCAGGTGTTCCTTCGTATAAACGAATTGACGCAAAAGGAATGGTTTTGAAATCGTCACCACTGAATGAGTTAAGCACAAATATAATTTGTTCTGCATTCGAAGGTAATTTAGAAAGATTGACACTGATAACTTCGTTATCTAGCCCATCATCACCATCAGTATCGCCTGTTCGGTCATCACCTGAATGCTGAACACCTTCGCACTTTAGTTTTCCAAAATAGACAACATCTAATAATTTGTTGTCAGCATCAAATACAGCGCAGCTTGCGTCTAAATCAACAGCAACAGTTTTTGTACCAAAAAATCCTTTCTTGGTAATTGCCCCCCAATTAACTCCAACACAGATATTTGTAAGGCTTGAACCATTAGATTTCTCTAAGCTGATCTTTTGCCCTTTTTGTAATGAAATAGCCATTTTACGATCCTTTATTCTAAAAAAAATCAGCTGAAATGTGATTCATCCCAGCTGATTTTAAGTTAATTTATGTAAACGTACTTTTAAACTGTAACACCATACTGTCGTGCTAATGGGGCAAGGCCACCTTCAAACCCTTGACCAATCGCTTTAAATTTCCATGCACCGTTATGTAAGTACAACTCTCCAAAGATCAATGCTGTTTCAATTGAATAGTCTTCAGATAAGTCATAACGTACAACTTCTTCCTTCGATGTTTCATTTACGATACGCATAAAAGCGTTTGACACTTGACCAAAGTTTTGGTTTCTCGATTCAGCATCGTGAATAGTGACAGCAACAACTATCTTAGTGATATCTGCAGGTATTTGCTTAAGGCTAACTTTAATAGATTCGTCATCTCCATCGCCTTCGCCCGTCAAGTTATCACCGGTATGCTCAACTGATTTACATTCAGAAATTAGATTGTTAAAGAATATAAAACCATTGTCTGCTTTAACTTTACCTTCAGCGTTCAACATAAATACTGATGCATCTAAGTCAAAATCAGTACCGTCTGTTGAACGAGAATCCCAACCTAAACCTAGTAAACAATTTGTCATGCCTGGTGCTACTTTCTCTAAAGAAACGTTTCCACCTTTTTGTAAAGACACTGCCATTTTAAATCTCCTGTTATTGACTAAAAAATAATGCGACTTATTAAGCAATTTAAGCCGACTAAGTAAAACTACTTTCGTGCTTTTTCCATCTTTTGGTCATATTACCCAGACTTTGAAGTCTAAGTGCATATATAGTTCAATGTATAACGCAGTATATTGTGCTGTGACCAGTGTGCAGTTTAATATCTACGCCAACATATATGTTTTTGTTTTAAATAATTAAAAATCCAATGGCTATATCGTCGCAGTGATAGCCTTATCGGCTCATACTACCACTCAAACTACGTGCCCTGAGTGCGCATTGTCGATGAGTATCGGCACACTATGACTCATATTTCATATAAAACTATTTCGGCATTGGATGAAAATTGTCAAATAAATATGCCATAAAAAATTTGTATCCAAAATAGCTTAGTTAGTTACCCGTTTAAAAATAGGTGTTCAAATTTGGGGCCACACCATAATTTCTAATCAGGTAATATTCAGTGCTCTGAATAACCGCCCTTAGGTTATTCAACAACGGCTTTTGGCCCAGTAAAATACCTTCTTTAAACTCATCTGGATCTACAATGCGGAATTTTCTCGCTTTGGCGCCAAGCCTTCCGGCCCTTACAACACTTCGTATTCATACAAAGCAAGTTATCAATAATTGGCTTTATAACCTATCTACAACGAACCGTATATTCATTCGTTTACAGCCCATAACCGATTCAAATACTATCTATTTTTGTCAATAGATCAACCATTTGTAGAAATAACTACCCCTTTAGCGATAGTTAATAAACCGCTACCACTCACAAATTATTACTTGAAGTACCAAATCATACAACTGATACGAGTGGTCGATTGTATTAGTTTTAAGCCTTGATACGCTTTTTTGAGAATTGCATGTTAAGTACTCAGAAATAGCTATGAAGCGTATCTGAAAACCTAGTCAATATTAGTGATTACGTAACTTTTATAAACAACAGACTTCCATTTAAGGCCATCAATTTCTAAAGTTTACCTTTCTGTAAAAAAGCAGAACAAGAATACGGACATGAAATAGAGAAGTAGAGAAGTAGAGAAGTAGAGAAGTAGAGAAGTAGAGAAGTATTTATAAACGTTCCCACAACAGTGCGTCAACAGCAGCAAAATTTCATCTAATAATGACCGACTACATATTAGCCTTGAGCACTTCGAAATTGAATGTAAGGAGTTGTATAATTTGATAAAAAGTGATGAAGCTAAGGCGGTTGGTTCAGTAATTTTAACAGTAGATAAAAGTGGGCTAAACAGTTTTATTTTTTGGCTCTGGTCACAGTCTAGTCACAATTTTTTTTGGTTAGTAACCACTACCAAGAATACAATAATAAAAATGTGGTGCACCCGGCGCGATTCGAACGCGCGACCCTCGGCTTCGGAGGCCGATACTCTATCCAGCTGAGCTACGGGTGCATTGATAAACTTTACATGTACTGGGTTGATGCAGGTTACAAATTCTGTCGCTCAAACCAACTAGTGGGCTGAGTAAGTATTACTTTATGCCGCTATAAAATCAGTGCTTTTATGTCGCAGCGCTTAACTAAGCGTTCCGTTAGAAATTCTGAACTGTTCTAAGGCACAGTGTAGCACTCATCGAGAACATGTTTTTAACTAACCTAAATCACGCTACTTGGATATAACATCAACATCGCTGGTCTAAGCGAGCGCCGATTCTAATGAAAATCTCTAGGTTTTCCAATGTTATTTGAATTTATTCCTTATTTGGTTGGCATCTGTTTACAAATGTAAGCGTTGACCCTGAGTGGCAAGTACAAATTTAAACCCTAAAAGGTTAGCCTGGTCGAGTTGTTGTTTAATCTGTTTTCTAGGATCGGGCCCATTTTTCATGCTGTATTTGATATGGCTAATAATCACTTGTAAGTCTTTTATTTTTGACTTGTCGTCGATCAGCGTGTGGAATTGCGTGAGCTCTTGAATTAACCATTTTGGGGTAAGATGGCCAAACAATAGATTATCAGGTTGTTGATTGGTAAAAGACACTTCTATAACTAGAGCTCGCAAGTGTTTATTTTTAAGTTGCTGTGCCAAGTATTGCCATAGTACTTTGAGTTTACCTTGCTTTTCAATTTGGTCAGGGCCGGTGTCACCTAAATAAACAAACAAATCTTGGTCTTTTTCTATTACAAAAGCAGTAGATTCTAGAGGGTGACTTAGACTAAATGCGGTTACTTTTAATGAGGTCCCTTCGATATTTTGACTTTGCTTAGGAACGAGATCTATAAGTTGGTATTGGTTGAGACGTGGGGGTAGCCCTTTGTTAGTAAAATTGGCCCATGCTTTCCAATTGAAATAGGTGTCTATAAAGGTTTGATTCACTGATGGTAGCGCGTATATAGGTTTAGCGCTGTCTTCTGGGGATGAAATTAGTAAGCCTGCCACATGATCTAGGTGTCCGTGACTGATCAAGTAGGCTTTTATATGCTGTCGTAAGATATTACCCGTAGTGTTCCACTGTGGATCTTGAATCAGTGTTAAGTCGGCAAAGGCGTTGTGTTGCTAAGCAATGTTTATTCCGTTTACTAATGTGCCTGCATCCAAGCCAATATAGTGTTGTGTATCTATGCCACGTAATAAAAAAGCGCTCAAGTTACCGTCTTCAATGCCTCCCTTGTCACCCAGAACTATCAATTCAAAAGCTGGTTTTTGTTTGCTCACGTGATTAGTTGTATCACTAGTTATATTACTGGCTGTATCACTAGTGACTTCGCCAGCCTGCAGCTGAGCATTAAACAACACTAGCAGGCAAGTCACAGCGATAAATTGTATAGCGGAGACTCGCTTAACTAAGTTGTTTTTCTGCAAGTCATTTAGCACTTGATACCATACTTTGTTTGTACAATTGTAATGCTTGGATATGGTTATTTTGTGACTCTTTAATGGTAGCCATTAGCATCAAATCTTCTTGGCGAGCGCCTAATTTAATAGCTTTACTAAGCGCTTTTTCGGCTAGTACTTTGTCACTTGAGTTAAACGCTATATGTCCTAAAGCGGATAGCAAGTCTACATTCAAGTCGTCTTGTTTTAGCCAACTTTCCAGCTTTTTAATTGCCATAGCAGGATTGGGTAACTTAATTTGTTTAAACAGCGGTATCAAAAGTGGATGGGGAACAGATTTTTGATACTCAACTAACGCTTCTCCCGCATCGGTGTGCATGCCTTGCTCGATTAACTGCTGAATATAAGCCGCTTGTTGCGCAGGCTCCTTACGTGTAGCTCGTGGTAACGCCTGCCAATTTTGTTTAAGTTGACCGGCCCCCTCTTTGCTGGCGACTTCAGCAAAGTGCCCTTTGGATGCTTGTTGCATCAAAGGTTCATAATCGTTACCTAGAGCTTTCTTCCAACCTTTGAGTTTGTCTTGTAACTCTTGCCATTTTCCTAACTGACCTAATGCTTGGGCCCACAATTTTAATACTGCTGATTGTGTTTGTTGTTGTTCATTTAAATTATGAATAAGTACTATCGCTTCGTCTGACTGACTGCGTTGTAAAGCATCACGGATCAAAAATAGATTAGCCGCTAATGCAGATTTTTTATAAGTTGTCGCCATATGCCAGTAACTTTTTGCTTGTTCTGGTTGACCCAGCTGTACTTCAGTTTCAGCTGCGGCTAATAAATTAATCCCATCAAAATCTTGGTTAGTGATTTTATTAAAATTTTCTCTGGCAACTAGATAATTGGTTTCAGCTAGAGCGATCAAACCAGCGGTAAAAGCGTTTTGCTTTTTACGGTTACCCCAATTACCTAACCAATTTTTTGAACCCAAAGCAGCGGCAAGAGAAGATTTAACAACTAGGTTAATTAACATTAAGCCGACAAAAATAGCAATCAGTGACAAGCTAAGTGACCATACATTCATCTCGACTACCCAGCCGTTGAATTCGACCATCACATAACCATTATCGTCAAAAATCATCGCAGCAACGACAACAGCGATCAGCAAGATAATTAATACTAGAAAAACTCTAATTAGCTGGCTCATACTCAGTTATTTCCATTAACAAAGCGTCTGTTTAAGCGCTGTTCAATGACATCTTGCAGCGGTGCAGAAACAGTAAATTGCTTGGGGTAACTGCGCGCAAACTCTGTCTGTTGTAAATTACTAAGACTAGTAGTGAACTGGCTCACACTATCTTTTTCAGTATCAAAAGACTCTATTAGTAATTTAAAAGCAGTTTGTAGCGACTGCTGATAAAGTGTTGTGTTTT
>Ga0222645_100457_pt1 | contig 23155 bp, 18 predicted proteins | sample AntAcemetagen292_FD_179881 | JGI IMG/M metagenome (GOLD analysis project Ga0222645, IMG submission 179881) | Saline water microbial communities from Ace Lake, Antarctica - #292 | ecosystem: Environmental > Aquatic > Non-marine Saline and Alkaline > Saline | place: Antarctica: Ace Lake | collected...
CTATCGATTAACAGAACAACAAACTAATTTGGCTATGCATCAACAAGCGTTAGCCAAATGTGATTGGATAAGTGCTATTCAACCCACAGTTCATGGTCGAGCGGCTATAAGATGCAGTACCCCAGATCACCTTCCTATGGTGGGTGCAGTACCAGATACCAGTCAACAATTAATCCAATACCGCGACTTGTATAAAGCCCTACCAGCAAAATACTACCCACAACCTGTTAATCACGACAACTTATTTATGCTGTGTGGTTTAGGCTCAAGGGGATTGACCAATGCCCCTCTTTGCGCAGAAATATTAGTCAGTCAAATATTAAACGAGCCTTTGCCGTTATCCAGTCATTTACTAGATACGCTAAATCCTAATCGATTTTTAATCAGAGGGCTGATCCGCAGACAGAAATAATATTGGAGCAGACTCTACGCAGTACGCTCGAACGTGGATGTTGTGATGTTGCATGTTGTTAAAACTGCCCAAACATCCCCAACATTAGTTTTAATTGCTGCGCAAACTGATGCCGACAGACACAAACTTCAATATCTTAAACATACATTTTTTTGTTGTAGTCTACTCAGTTAACAAGGTCTGCCATAAGCGTAATACTTGCTCTTGGTCTTCCACCGCTAATTCTTTATTTTCAAAAGCCGCAGTTAAGCTGGTATTCATCAGCTTTGCTAATTGTTCAACCAGTGTCATCTGCTTGACCTGGCTTTGCCCAGCAACAACTGCAAAATGCCCTTGTAAGTAACTCGCAATAAATAACTGTTGGTCGCTTCCATGCTCTACTACTTGGTCTAAATAACGCTCAGTTTTCTGAAGAAATGATGCGAGTTCATGAGGTGGCTGCTTGGCTTCTTGTTTCTGATTGGAGAACGTCAAATTATTTCCTTGGAATGTAAATCTGCTATAGGGTACAACACTTGGTCATGATAACCGCTGATAATACTGATCAGCCCTGACAGCTGCTGATCTGTGAGTATATCACCAGAATCAACAATCAAAGGGCGACCTGATAAGTTTTGAAGTTTACCTTTAGTGGCGACTAACAAGATATTGTCTTTACCTAGTTGTCTTAAAAAATCAGCACTCAACTGTTGATTACCACGGCCTATGATATGACCTTGGCCGCCAATTAAGGTCAACACCAATTTACAGTCCTGCTTAGCGGTGAGCGTTAACAGTTCTGCGGCAGTCACATCGCTAGCCAGCAGTTGTTTATTTTTAATGACATCGACACCTAACAAAGTGTTTTGGATCCCAAGCTCTTGCATAATAAATTCAACAGTAGAGCCGGAACCCATCACAAATAAATGTTCAGGGTTATCCTCAATAACCTCGATAACGTGCGCGGCGATATCTGCCAAAACTAATTCATCAGATTCTTTACCACCCATTTTAACCGCTTGGATATATCGCAGTTCGGTAGGTACCTGCATTTCACCAAATTGGCGGGCATTAACTCTACCTTTTCTAAACAATGCCTCATCAATATCCATGACTTCAGCGTCACTGACACTGACGATTTCACCGTTTATCACCTGTTTTAGTACCCTCCCCGCTGCTTCTGGGGTGATCGCGTAAACAGCAGAATGAATTTTACAACCTGCAGGAATACCTAAAACAGGTACTGAATTACCAACCACATGGCAAACATTTCGCGCGGTTCCATCACCACCAGCAAACAAAATCAAATCAACGTGCTCTGCTAACAAAGCCTGCGCTGTGGCTTCGGAGTCTTGGCTTTCTGTTTGAACGTTTGTAGGTTGATAAATAACGCTATAATTAAAACCCATTTCCTTAGCTAAAATTTCACCCATCTCACCTGATGCGACATACAGTTGCACTTGGTCTTGCATCGAAGAAATATGTTCAAGGGCTAATCGAGTTTTATCTATCGCTTTTTTTTGTGCTCCCATGCTTAAGGCTTTTTCGCGGATTTCAGCACCATCACTACCTTTTAGAGCCAAAGCTCCACCAATCCCAGCATAAGGATTGACCAGTAAACCTAACTTAAATACTCTGCAAGACTTCTGTCGGTCAAACATCAAACATCTCCTTGCGCAGCTCTACCGTTTGGTAAAACTCATGTAATACACTTATAAACTGAGAGGCTCGAGAGGGAAAACCACTCTCAAGATAAAGTAGTACTTGTTTTTTTACCGCAAAACGAAAATCATCAACATTAACTGGCGCGCCGTCTAAATTGTCGGTGCTAACTGAAAAAGGTTTTCCTGATGCACAGGAAAATGCCCACTCAATAGCTTGCGGTTTCACTTCTACCTTTTCAAATTCAGCTTGTTGTTCGACATCTCTACCATCAGGGCTATACCAGTAGCCATAATCTTCCAAGAGAAGCCGTTTTTTACCTGCAATGCACCAGTGAGCAATTTCATGTAATGCGCTGGAAAAATAACCGTGGGCGAAGACAATTTGGTGGTATTGAGCTATGTTTTTAGCAGGGATATAAATAGGCTCATGGTCACCCTTAACCAATACGGTATTTTTAGTTTGAGTAAAAGCAGCATTAAACAATACAATCAGATCTTGATAGCTGTGCAATATTTTCCCAGTCGAAGACAACGAAGCATGTGCTTTTTTTAATGATAAAATATTGTTTGTATCAACGATTATATTCATATGCACGATATTTTATACATAAATTGCCTCAGGTGCAGCCTTAGTCAAGGATTAACCCAACATTAACTCATGATTGCTCTAACCCTTAGCTTATACATTCGGCTTAGCCTATTATTTTTACGTAAAGCTTACGCCAAGCTACAAAATAATTTTAAATCTGACTTTGTGTAAACTTTTTACTTCAAACGTTACTATTTAGCAGTGTACTGGTTTAGGTTTTTATGTAAATAAGTGCCACAAAAGTTAAACCTACAATAAGCTCTATCGAGATAAGTGGGTTGGCACAGCCAACATGGGATGAGATAGTACAATATGTATCTGTTTAGACAAAAACAACTGATGCTATGTTATTTGAAAAAACTGTGAAGCCTAGGGTGAGATATTAAGACAGTAATCATTTAGAGGTGTTTGTGGGCCGCAATGTATTAGGCAACGCTTATTAATATAGTCATAGCAACGGCGGAGTATCGCCCTCCAGCACTTCAAAACCTAAACAAAAAATAAGTTTTATATTGGCTTACTATGACAACTACGGCAGCCATATTTGAGAGCCTACTATTAGTTCACATAAGTGGCGATACCAACTGTAGTTGGAGTAACGCCGATGTATTTGGCAATATCAGTTTAAAAAATGAGTTCTTTATAATGAATGACAGTACCAAACAAATTATTCGCCATTTACATGGTATACGTACCATGCAAGAAATTGCAGAAAAAGCGGGGTTGATGCCCACAGTTAGAGCGGTACAAACTTGGCAATGCAAACGTCTATTAGCCAGCCATCAGCATATGTACCAACAAAAGCGTTTTAGACCCGCTGTAGAATTTTTTATTAACGAACTCTATGGACCTAATGACTTTAGTCAGCGCGACCAAGACATAGCTCGCGTAGTACCAAAAATGTCAACATTTTTGCCTCAAAAAGCACTGCAATCACTGGCTTCAGCCTTGCATCTAAATACTCTATCTTTTGAATTAGATTTCGATTTAGCTAAACAACTAGTTGATACTCAAATTAATCGTGATACCTATGCAAAGGCTTATGTCAGTTGCGATAACCTTACCAACAGACAACAACAAATCGATTATATTCGTACCTTAGGTAATGATTTGGCTGATGTGGTTAAAATGAGAGGTATTTCAAGCTTACTATTTATTTCACGGAAACCAGCAAAAATAGCAGGTGTTCTAGCTTTACATGAGTTTCTTGAAAAAGGTTTTAAATCCTTTAAGGATCTTGGTAACGTGGAGGACTTCATTACTCCTGTAGTGAATAAAGAATATGCAATCATGCAACAACTAGTGGAGCCAGGTTCTCCTAATCCATTACCAGACCTGTAGCAAATTTATGACTTGGCAACTCCCCAACCCTTTTTTAAACACATGGCAAGTCACGCCAGAGCAGATTGATCATTATCAACATGCCAATAATGTCACCTACGTCAGTCAGTTAGAACTGACTTCATGGGCACATTCTAATCATTTAGGCTTAACTATTGAGCAATATCAAACTTTAGACAGAGGCATGGCTATTAGTCGACATGAGATCAATTATTTAGCCGCCGCCCATGTTAATGATTTGATTGATTGTGCCACTTGGATCGTACAGTGCGACAACAGGCTAAAACTAACTCGGCAATTTCAGTTTATTCGCCGTGGCGATCAAAAAACATTATTAACAGCACGCACTGAGTTTGTGTGTATTGCTTTATCAACAGGCAAACCTAAACGTATGCCAAAAGAGTTTGTTAATATTTATGGGCCTGCTACTGTTTCTGAACCTGTTGCTGTTTCTGGATCTAAAATGGGATCTACACAATCTTTAGCCGCACAGTCTCAAGTATTGCAACCTCAAGATCAGCGACCAAAAGAATAATGAACAAGTGGATAGGCCTACTACTGCTATCGCTGTGTGCCTCTGTGGGGTTAAATCTATATTTGTTATCCAGCATATCTGATCAAGAATCACTATTCCCACCACACGTTATACATAACAAGGTCAAACAAAAAAAATCATCCGAAGCAATATTGAATTGGACATTTACCGACCAACCAGTAGATAGAAAAAATCAAACTGCAGCACCAGACTCAGGATATTTAAGTGATGATGTGTTATTAAATCGACCCGTAACTAAGAGAGCTGAGTTACTGACTCAGGCAAATTTGTGGTTTGAAGAAAAAAAGTTAGTCACTCTGGAGACATTTTTACAGAGTTATTTGAAGCAGTACCCACAAGACATGAACTTTTTGTTAATAGAAGCAAAATTAAAAGTGGAAACCACCTTGTTAAGTGATGCGATTGCTCACTACTACGACTTATTAAGAAAACCGATGACAGCCGCACAACAAAGTGAGATTGAATTACAGATCAAACAGCTAAGTAAAAACTCCATACAGCAGTTAAGAGGTAACGACTCGTGGGATATTTTGGCGATGTTCGTCGAACCTCTATTGCAACTTGAACCAAACAACAGACTGTATATTTTGTCGCTTGCTATGGCTTATGCTGAGCTTTTTCAGGAAGGCTTGATGGAAAACGTGTTAGCTTCACTAGAATTTGACGATCCTGACGCGCAAATCATTAGAAATATAATAATCGCGCAACAAGTCATACCGGACAAAGAAACGTTTGATGACTTAGATACTAGCGAGACAACGGCAAACCTAGGGTTACCTATACCACTTAAACAATTTGGTAATCAGTATGTGGTTGAAGCTACATTAAGCAGTAACCCAGTGGCTCTTTTAATTGACACTGGCGCATCTGTTACTGCCGTCTCACAACAATATTTTGATAATTTAAATAACAGGTACAAAACCAAATATTTAGGCCGTTTTAGCATCGGCACCGCAGGTGGTAGTATTATGGCGAGCATGTACCAATTTCAAGAATTAAGCATCAACCATGTCACCGTCCAAAACTTACCTATAGTGGTATTACCGATTCAAAGCATTGCTAATGCTGACGGTTTATTAGGCATGAATTTTCTAAGAGAATTTGATTTCAAAATAGACCAACGCCAAGCGATGATGTTTATTCAATAATACTGCTTAAATTTTAATAGTTCACATTTCAGAGAAGCAGGTTCAAACGAGGCTTTACAGGTTATAAAGCATTATAAACTTTTGAAAACTAATTCTAATGGCAAGCTATAAGTGTTTTTAAACAGTTAAATGCTCAAATAAGCAGTCAATCACTGAACTGTTTTTTAACTTGAGGGGGCACTTTTTGTTGCTGGAGCATGGTTAATCAGGGAGCTGTGTAAACGCTTCACTCACCATCGACTCAATCAAGAAATAGATTAGGCGAAGGCGTTAATCTAATTGATTAGTTAATCCAACAGATAAAATAAAAACCACACACCACAAAATTGCCCAGCGAAGTATTGCTCCACTCAAAATCTATCAAAACCAGCACTTTCTATTTACGGAGTCACAAACTAGATTGATGCATAAACGGCATAAGCAGCATAATTTACATTCAATCTGACTTTACTAACGTTGCTATTCAATAAGGGAGCTTATTATTATAGTTGGTTAATTAACATGGGTGTCTATGTAAGTTCCTATGGGTGTCTATGTAAGTTCCTAAACGGCATTAGCAGTATAATTTACATTCAATCAAACTTTATTAACGTTGCTATTCAATAAGGGAGCTTATTATTATAGTTGGTTAATTAACATGGGTGTCTATGTAAGTTTCTATGTAAGTTCCCTGTCTTTGGTTAAAATAGCTTCTGCATGGGTACGAGGAACATAACTGGCACTGGGTTCACAACGCCAAAGTTTGGCATCACTTAAAACGGGTCCGTGGCCTTTTTTCCCAGTTGGTTGTGATATAACCAACTGGGTGTAAATTCTGCTATATAACCGCCATGCAACCAACTAAGTTGGATTTTATCCTGTCCAACCTCGAACCCACAAATATTATTTTCTAGATCAATACTTGCCAGATTTAAATGACGTTCTTTTGTATTAGGATGAAATCCTGCGGGATCATTATCCCTCAGCGAAACATAAGGATAATGGGTTGTTTGGGATCCTTTCCAGAAAATAACCAACACACGCAGAGAGATCTCTAACTCTGCCTTATCGATAAAAGCATGGCATTGTTTACCAAAGAAATAGACATAATTAACCCTGTTGTAACACTAGAAAAGATAGCTGGTGTAAGCAAGAGTATTAACGCACAGGAAAGAGTAACCAATCATTGTCGTTGCCCGTATATATCACTAATGGGATGGGCTCACTATTTGGTTTGGCAGGTGGTTTGGTGTCTTTGGAGCCGGTTGATAAAACGTTATCTATGGCTCACAACACACAGCTTGTGGATAGAAGTTAACACAGTCCATCGCTTTAAAAGACTCACGAAGGCTTGCCAAGTGCCTTTTTCAGCGGAGCTAGGTGTGACTCATAATTACGCCATTGTTCAAGACCACTTTGATAAATGGGTTGGCGAACCTGCTCAGAGCTTGGTGTACGGACAGCACGTGTGTTGTTATGAAAATCAATACAGGCCTGCTCAAAAGGGAGGCCACAATAATCCAATATACGCCGAACCTGATTTTCCAAATCCGCAACAACATCTTCATACTGTACTCGTAAAATTTTGCCTGGCAATGCTTTGTCCCAGTGATCCATCAGCTCGACATAATTGCGATAATAATGTCCAATATCGGTAAGATCATAAGAAAACTGCTGGCCTTCACCAAATAACTGCTTAAAACCGCTAAAACAACAAGATAAGGCATCACGTCTCGCATCGATGATTTTTGCATTCGGCAGCATCAGATGGATCAGAGCAATATGTCGGAAATTGTTTGGCATTTTGTCGATGAAAAACATGGCTCCTTGACGGTGATGCTGGGTCTCTTCAATATAAAGCTCACCCATTTTAGTCAGTTCTTCAGCTGATATTTTATTTAGTATGCCAGGATACCGAGGAGTATCTTGCTTGACCTGTCGACCATTTAAGCGATGCGCTAAGCCAATGATATTGGCTAATTCCATCGTTCCATCGACCTGTGAGTGTGAAGAAAGAATTTGTTCTAAAAGTGTTGAACCTGCTCGTGGCAGCCCTACAATAAATATTGGGTCGGGTGCAGCACAACCTGCTTGTTTATTGCGTTCAAAAAACGCCGCATCAAAATTACTTTTCTGAAAATCAAATGAAACATTCAAAGATTGACTGTCGAATCGGTCCTGCTCACTTTTTAACTTATTGCCACGCTGGTAAAAAGAGAACGCTTCGTCAAAATGTTCGTTGTCTTCTAGGTCTTTACCAAGGGCAAAACAGAGATGGATTTTATCGTTTACAGTTATTGTAGAGCTTGCTTCCTGCTCTCGCATTTGCTGACGTTCATCTGTTGTAAATCGATAAGTTTTAAGATTTGCCAGACTCCAAAACGCATCTCCGAAATCAGGTTTTATGGTATAGCTGCTGCGATATGCTTGAATAGCGTCATCAACACGGCCCATTGTTTTTAAGGCATGACCTAGTGTTAATTGTATCGAATAATTGTCTGGACTGTTATGCAATATACTTTCAAAGGTACTAATAGCGGTAACAAAGTCCCCTGTTGCTTGTTGGGCGTTGCCAAGGCCAATTTTTAAGTTTGAATTATTAGGATCAGAATCTAGCAAGATTTTAGCTTGTTCTAGTGCCTTATTAAATTTTTGGCGCTTATGCAGAACATGAACATAATCCAAACGGGCTCTTTTGTACTTTGGTTCAAACTCAAGGCAGCTGGCTAATAAGAATTCAGCGTCGTCAAGAATTTGAAACTTTGTACCTAACTCAGCCAGCAAACGCATAGCTTCTGGTTGATGTGGGTTATCTTTGAGAAAATGACGGCACAGCCATTCTGCGCGGTGCAATTGTTTTTGATATATCAAGCTTGAAACGGAGACTAATGCCGGGGGTAAGCTAGAAAGCCAATCAACATGCTTTTTAGCTTCCTGGCGCATTGAATAGTTAGGTTCTCCGGCTAAAACTCGCCAACTTCCAAATAATGCTGGGTTTAAGCCGACAGCTTTTTCAAACGCCGTTATGGCTTTAAAGGTCTCTCCTAAAGCTTTATGAATAAAACCTTGCTCTTGATAAGCCCTGCCGTGCTCAGGTACTTTTACCAAAACTTGGTCAAGATTATCCATGGCTTGAGTGTGTTTCTGTTGTTTACGCTGGCAGACTGCAAGGCAATAAATACCTTCGATATGACCGGGGTTTTCCAAAAGCATACTTTCAAGATTTTCAGATGCTTCGCTTAGATGGCCTTTCTTAATTAAGAGTTGGCACTGTTTGATAACCTGTTCAGGTTGGGATTTTTTCAGTTCATCTGGCAAAATAATGTCTCGGTAAATATCAAGATACACTTGGTATTGTATATAGAGCTCTAAAAAAAAGAAGGGGCGGCGTTATTCATCGCCGACCCTTGCATACTTTAAAATGATTACAAGCGGTTATTAGCAGTTATAAGTGATTACAAATGATCACGAATAGCTACAAGTACTAATAATCGTAGCTCATTCTGACACCGATAGTGCGGGGTCGTGTTGGAGAGATTCTGAAAACATTATCAGCTGAACCAGCCGCAACTTGCCCGAGAGAATCGGTGGCATTGTCAATAAAGAACGTTGCTTTCCAGTCATCTTTGCTAATAGTAGCGGATAGGTTGACCTGCGTATAAGACGGCAGCTCGACACGACCATTAGCCGCTAGGCTATTAAACCGTGAATCTGTCCATTTGAATACACCTTGATAAACAGCAGAAAACTCGCCGATTTCTTGATAGTAACGTGCGCCAACCACGCCTTCGTTTTCTGGTGCATAGGGAAGATTTGACCCTACAGGTGTGATATTCACAAGCGTTTCTGGGATATCAGTTAATTCTGAATCGATATAACTAAATGAACCAAAAAGATCTAAGTAATCGTTCGCAGCCCAATCAAGTTCAAATTCAAGACCATTGATTTCAGCCGTTCCAACATTATCAAAGAATGAGGTATTGGCAATAGAAAGGTCAAGAACACCTTGCTGAAGATTATTGAAGTCGACATTATATATCGCACCGTTAAAACGCAAAGTATTGTCGAGCCATGTCGTTTTCCAGCCAAATTCAGTACTTACAACATCATCAGTATCAAACGTAGCGGGGATACCACCAGTGCCGGCTGCACGGTTAAATCCGCCGCCTCGGAAGCCTTCAGAATAAGTTCCATAGAACATTGCGTCAGCATTCACCTGCCAACGGATATTTCCTTTATAAATAGTTCCTGACAATGTTGCGGGGCTCAAACCTGCAAGTCTTGCATCCACGTTATTACCTGAATTAGCTTCTGGTCCAGCTGCCCTTTGACCATTACTAGTTTGTCCCATTAAGCCTATATCAATCTCGTATCGACGGGCGCCGACAGTAACGGTAATATCATCGGTAACATCGTAAGCAAGTTCACCAAATATCGACATCTCTTCACGATCTGATCGAAAATCATTGACGAATGTGACACCAGGGGGGCGAGCACTGCCATCTGTATTAGTAAAAGCGCCTGGTATCGGAAAGTTTGGAGAAAAACCTGCGGCAATAGAGCCAGCATAGGTAAAGTCAGTTAAAAAGTTAAGTTGCTGGTCATCATAGAACACACCACCAATGGCTCGAAAACGGTTTTCAGCACTGGTTGAGACTCGAACTTCATGCACCATACGTTCTGTGGCGAATTGTTCAGTTGTGGTCATCACAGGACTGAAACATTCATCATAACCTGGGTAACTACAAATATAATAAGGAACAAAAGGTCCGACTTCTACGTAGCCTGTATAGTCAGTCTGACCTTGAAACGTTCTATCTGTGAATGAACCGTTATAGATCACTTCAAGCCCACTGAGCATTCCGTTGACAGTCCATTGCGTAAGATTAACCTCGTCATCACCTTCGGTAGGTGAGAATGTCGTAACATTTAGGTCATCTTCACTGCTAATAGTCGGGTCATATTCAAAAGAGCCTTCAGTATCAAGCTGTTGGTTTGTGTGCTGAAGTAACAAATCCCAATCATCATTGATTTGCCATAATCCGCTTACTCTCATTCCACGATATGTCGCTTCATTGTAATCATCTGCTGCAAACGTGGAATTACTGACTTCCTGACGAGATGAAGGCACGCTTCCACCCAATCCAGGATTTGTTAGTGGCAGTGAATTTGTTGCGAGAATATTATCAATAAACCCTCCATCAGTGGAACTGTAGCCGGCAATTCGTACTGCAAATTTATCTTCTACAATGGGAATATTGACATAACCTTCAGATTTATTACTGATGCCACCGCTCTTTGTGGATGACATACCGATTTCACCACCTACGCGAAATCCATCTAATACCGGCTTGTTAGTGATAAGGCGTACAGTACCTGCCTGTGAACTGGCTCCAAATAACGTACCTTGAGGACCTTTTAAAACTTCAACCCGTTGCAAGTCAACGGCATACAAATCAATATTACGACCAGGAGTGGTGATTGGTGCTTCGTCAAGATAAAAGGCGACACTAGGTTCGCCCCCAATTCCAGCGAGTCTTACATCGGCACGACCAGCTGATACACCACGGATATAGGTTTCCTGTTTACCTGGTCCTTGACCATCAGAGCTGACACCTGGTAGCAATGCGATGTAATCTTCAAAACTGTCAATGCCTAGTTCTTGAAGTTTTTTACCACTCATCGCCTGTACAGCAAGCGGCACAGATTGTTGATTCTCTGAACGACGAGTTGAAGTAACGATTATCTTTTCAAGCTGGCGTTCGTTCTTAACTTCTTTTTCTTCGGAGTTACTATTTTCCTGTGCTTGAACGGCGCTATTGCTCAACGCAAGAGCGATTGCCACGGTTAATACTGTTTTAACGGGTCGGTTTGTATGATACATGTGTATCCTCGTTTATTGTGTTCCTTCGACTTAGTCAGTTTGAACTGAGCCTAAGCAAATTTATATGCTGGTTCTGAAGCAAGGTTGCTCATCAACAGCGACATTTTTTGCCTCTCAGCGATAACCGTCAAAGATAACTTGAAACGGCTATGGCCTCGAAATTGTCTGTTGTATGACTTCATTCCTTGATACCACATAAAATTGTGGCGCAGTAACATAGCATAATATTTGAAAGATTACTGAGTATAGGTAGAATAATCAGCAGTTCTCGGCGAACAAGGCATGTTTATGTAGAGTGATTTCTTGAGCCACTTTCTGTCACTCCCATCGCTAAACCATACTGAATTTTGTATTTAAATTAAGCACTTAGAAATATAATTACCAAGCCTTTTATGATGATTTTAGTGAATTCAATATAGATTTTAATAAAAACCATACCCTGCAAATAGGGTTGTAAATAAGGTGGTAGATAGATTTTCTAACAGGGTGTATCTGTTACAACAATGACTCTTTTTTATACCACTCAAAAAGAGTCGCTAAAAACAACGATGAACGTCCTCAATATTGTCTGTACATTTTTAGAATCATTCATTCTTCTTTTACCTCATAGTGGCAGCTTAGACACGATTCTCATTGAATGGGTTTGGGGCAATGTTTACCGATGCTCACTAGAAAAGCTGATTACTATGAAGGTTGAATTAATGAAAGCTCACTTTCTCACTTAGAGAGAGTCAAAACTTAGTCTATTGACTACTGTCGATACTTTGCAAATATCTGAAGTACGTGTTTTTGCTAGACTTTAACTAACTCACGCGCGTGAATGTATCAAGATCACTGGCCGCGTCAAATAAATGCTTGTTGACAGCGGCGAGAACCTGTTTTAAGCAACAATTGAAAATACTATGTTGGAACATGACGTAATTCATGGAGTGACTATTGTTGGTATCCCAAATAATAAATAAGGATTGCAGGTCACCCACCTTATACGCAATAACCTTAACAAAGCCACAGACCTAAAAACTGCCATTTGTAAGCGTTTATCGACTCATAAGATGCCGGCGTCTTATGTCAGTGGTTCTGAATGACCCATTACAGGCTCAGAAAAAAATGTAGAAACTTAAACTCAGCGGAACAGTCTTGACTGGTAAACATAATTTGTGGATTAACTTTTTAATTCCATATTTATACCAATTGTCATTCAAACGGAATGAATTAATATATTCTGTCGAAAGTCCATATGTACCGATTGCTGAGATTAGGCTCACTTTCATTAAACCAATTTTTCACTATAAACGTGTCACGCTAGCTCACAGTTCAAACAACAATTTTAACTCTTTTTTGACCGTCAAGTTGTTTCATAACTCCCTTTAATAAGTACTATGTTTAAGGGGTGCTACATTTAAAAGGATTAAGCTAGCTACTTATTATTTCACCTGAAAAGACTATAAAGGTTCGTTAGCTTCTTTTACTCTTTCTTGGCGTTCTTGTTCTTCGGCAAAAGCGGCTTTAATTTCTTCTAATACCGAGTCTACGTCTGCATCGTCCTCAGGTAGAACATAATGCCCTGTTAACACAGTTTCAGCTGATAACTCGCCTGCTTCAAATAATGTCCACATTTCTTCAGCATAATATGTGCTCGTCAGTTCAGGAGCGAACTGGCCATAATATTCACTCATATTACGCACATCGCGCTTTAACATACTAAATGCATTGTTGTTTGCAGCAGCGTCCACTACTTGAGGTAAATCGATGATCACTGGCCCGTAATCGTCCACCAGCACATTAAATTCAGATAAATCACCGTGTATTAAACCCACACACAACATGCGCATCACATAAATCATGACTAAAGTATGATCTTCAATGGCTTGCTCTGCAGACATAGATACGTCGTTTAGTCTAGGTGCCACCTCGCCTTCATCATCTGTGACCAATTCCATGAGTAATACACCTTCGTAACAACCGTAAGGCTCGGGCACTCTAACACCAGCCTTTGCCAGTTTGAACAAAGCATCAACTTCAGTATTTTGCCATGCATCTTCTTGCTGTTTACGACCAAACTTAGAGCCTTTTTCCATAGCACGTGCCCGGCGCGTATTCCGTACTTTACGGCCTTCTTGATATTGTGCAGCTTTTTTAAAACTACGTTTCATAGCCTCTTTATAAACTTTAGCACAACGCACTTCAGTACCGCACTGCACTGCATACACAGTAGCTTCTTTGCCACTCATCAGCTGATAAAGTACTTCGTCTATCAGTCCGTCATCTACAAGTGGTTGTAATCTTTTTGGTATCTTCATTAAACCCTAAATCCAACAACACTGGGTGTTGGTTCCATAATAAAACTACACATATCGCTACGCTCTATGTCCCTTGATAAGCTTCTCCTATGATATCAACTTTATTCAACATAATGATATCTAAGTAACTAACAAATTTTGCGTCAAGACTAAAATGACTTAAAAAAAAGACATTATCTCAGACAGAACCAGTGCGAAAAGTTAAATATGCAGAAACATTAGGAGAAATCAGAATAAAAACTAGTTTTAAATATAAACGCCGAATAACAAATATTGATGACAAACACACAATATTATGTGACTTTCTGTAGCGACACTTTTTAATCTAATAGCACTAATTTATACCCATATTGATTTATAAAAAAATGAGTAAATACTTAAGGCAATTTAAATGACTTTATTGCACAGTGCATGCATACAACTGAGGGTAAAATTGAGGGTAAAATTAAAATCGCTCAATAATATCGAGTTTAAGTAATAAATTGTAATCTAGGTAAGAGCATTACCTCTTTTCGCATATTCCCCTTTCTTCCTTCTTCCTTATCACTTTTACTCTACTTGTTGAATAAAAGTCAGAGCAAAGTAGCAAAATGATATTAAGCGCTTCGATAGCTGCGTTTATCATGGCTATTTTTATTAGCAGAGCTCTAGGAGTTTAAAATATAGACACCAGTGAAGAGGTGAAATACTCAGTTCGCTATCAATACAAGTACTCGCTTTAATAGTTCTGGGCTATCTGCAGGACCGTGATGTAACACTAAATCTAATTTCCCATCTGCATTAATATCTTTGCTAGCGGCACTAAAGGGGTTTTTAGGCATCGCTATTTTCTGACGTAGTGAACGATCAGCGTAAGGTTTTTTTTGAGTAGGTGTAGCCAACAGTGCTCGAATCATATCCTCGCCATCTGAATACACAATATCTTTAACCGCATCACCATTAATATCGATCATTTTGACTAAAGGTTGACCTCGTGAGCCTGAAGACAAACTAAAAGTAATTTCTACTTCTTGGCTAATTAATGGTTTTTTACCAAAAAGGTCATTTTCATCCATGGAAAAAATTAATACGTCTTGGTCGATACTACCGGATAACAAAGCACTTACTATTTGAGAGACACCAATATCGAAAGATGAGACCGACACTTCTTGTTTGCCGTCCATGTCTCTGTCTAAAAACATCAAATTTGATAAAGTGTCTTCAGATGTAATGTTAGTGCTGGCTTGTTCAGAGTAACTCACTTTACCTTCGTTTAATGTACCGTAAAAAAACTCAAAATCGATAGTTTTATCCAACACACCAGAGCTTTTTGTAAACTGTAAGGCTATGTCTGGAATACCGTCATCATTAAAATCGTCAATAGCCCTGACGACCCGATGTCGAATATCGCTTTGATCCATTTGCTGTCCATCTGGACCTTTCATATCCCACCAATCAACAGCATAAATAGACTGATTAATTTTAATTTTAATGGGGGTAAGCGAAAACTGCATGCTGTCGTTTTGTGTAAAAACGCTCAGTTGACCCTGTTCTACTATTACCAGATCAGCTTTTCCGTCTAAATTCATATCCTGAAAGTAGAGTGCTTGATCGTCATAACTGACGCTGCTTGGGTTCATTTCAATACGTGCAGCAATCGGTAAACTTTGTAGATGTCTAGCACCGCAACAATCAGACAACCATAAATTAAGCTGTTCAAAGTGCGGTAATATAATGTCGTCAAGACCGTCATTATTTATATCTTGAATAAAATCCATCTCTCTAAATGAGTCTGCCTTGTCCCCAAGATACATCGATGAAATCAACTCAGCTTTCGCCCAGGTTGCTTGGCGTGATAAGTGTGCAGGTACATAATGATGTACCTTTGCTTTATCTAAAAGGTACAAAATCTGTAGACCATTTGGTTGTGGTTCACCTACATCATAACCAAAAACATTATCTGCAATATTGATCTTGTCATGCTCAATAAAGGTATTGCTTTGTGTCTCAAAGAAATAAATGGATAGGATGCGCTGTTGTTTTTCATCTACACCAACCACTACTAATTCTGCCCCAGCTCGGGGTAAAACGTTAGCAATCAATACCGGTTGATTAACATTAAAACTAAGTTCAATCTGATGCGATGTAAAGATTTCTGTGTACTTGGCATAGGCTGGGAAAGACAGAAGAATAAAACTAGCAAGCCCCAGACTCGCAAGAACACGATTTTTAGAAAAAAGCGTGTTGCGGAAAAAGTTAGTCATTAAGCAACTCAACTCCAAATAAATTTATAATACATGATATACATTAGCAAAATAAATCACGCTAAAAATATAAAAAGTGTAAGAGCGTACGTCCTTACATCCTAGTAGCTTGCATAGCGCAGACTTAATTGTTGCGTAATACATAGCGGTATAACAAAAACAGCGATATTTGATCAATCAGGAGTTAATAAAAGTGGTTAAACGTTTTGTGTTAATAAGTAGTTTGCTGACAGTCTTGGTATCACCCTTGACTTGGTCACAAACGCAGTCTCATCCTTTTGAAACGTTACGCGGTCTCGAACGCTTTAATAAATCAAGTTCTTTGCCTTCACAGCAAAGTAGCAAAAAAGTGACTACGATGCTGTCGATCAAAGGTGTAAAAATTGGTGATAACGTATTGCAGCAAGCCATAAAATTGGATACTCAGGGCGGCCAGCTAGGTAATATTAGAGGAGGTACGGTAAGTGACAAAATCAAATTTAGTTTTTATCAGGCATATGAAAACACTCGCCTTGAACAAAAAGTAGAGCTTTATTTTGATAAACACAACGGTTTTGTTCAGCAAATTACCGGCACTTATTATTTGCAAGATGCCTACATGAGGATTAATCCAATACGTGAACAAACATTTAATGCAGCCGTTGAGAAATTTGGGCCACCTTTAACCATGCAACAAGCTTATGACTTAAGTGGGGAAAATAAAGGTGATATTCCATTAGACAAATTTATTGATAATCTGCAAAGCGAAAATCAATTGCATTCTTTGGCGTTTGAGTATTTTCAAAAGCGTAATATCTCGAGAAGCTCAAAATGGGTTAAAGGCGCAAAAGATTATGCCTTGATGCATAGTGGATTTGACCGTTGTTACTTGTGGCAAACCAACACATTTAGCCAGATATTAACATTTTGTTATTTTGATGAGACTGGTGCCAACTTAGACAGTAGAGGCGTAGAGTTCGATTTACACAATTTTCCAGTTAGTCAGCAGATACAAGAGCTGGGTAATCCGCGTAAAAAACTGGATATATCTTTGTAATAAAACGATTAAACCCTAGTTTGGCATAACCTATAAACAAATACTGGCTGCGGTTAGGCATAATTCAAGCAATAATAGAATTATATTCAAACTTACTATTTAGGACGTAACAATGACAATCACACGTAATGGACATCGCTATATTGATGTCGAGAGTGGAAAAACTCTGGATGTATGGTTTCCTCGCAGCAATAAAAAGATTGAGCGCCACTGCTTAGCCAGTAAAGTGGGTTTAATAAAGGGCGAGTTTGTAGAAATCAGTCTTGATATAGACACTGCACCACAATCTGCTGAAGATGCTTATCTACGTCTACATTTGTTATCAGAATGCGCAGTTCAACCTAACGGCATCAATCTTGACGGCGTATTTGGTCTGTTAACGAATGTAGCTTGGACGTCTGCTGGGCCTGTTTTACCCAGTAAAGTTGAACAATTAAGAGAGTTGATTGCCACTGAGACTCATCATTTAACAGTCACTTCTATCGATAAATTTCCAAGAATGGTCGATTATGTTATCCCTGAAGGTGTGCGTATCGGTGATGCTGATCGCGTACGCATAGGCGCTCATCTAGCGTCTGGTACCACAGTAATGCATGAAGGCTTTGTCAACTTTAACGCAGGTACCTTAGGTGGCTCTATGATTGAAGGCCGCATTTCACAGGGCGTTGTAGTAGCCGATGGCTCTGACATAGGCGGCGGAGCTTCAACTATGGGTACTTTATCTGGCGGTGGCAAAACTATTAACGCAATAGGTAAAAATAGTATGGTCGGCGCCAACGCAGGTGTAGGTATTTCCCTAGGTGATGATTGCATCGTTGAAGCTGGATTGTATGTAACAGCAGGTACTAAAGTCACCACACCAGATGGCGAAGTAGTGGCTGCTCGTCAATTATCAGGTATGAACGGATTATTATTTCGCCGTAACAGTCAATCAGGTAAGGTTGAAGCAGTCGTCGCTGATCCATCTAAATGGGGCGGCTTAAACGCTAGCTTACACAGCAACGATTAAATACTTTTAGGCAACTCAATATTGGGTTGCCTTCTCCTATATAACTCTGCTTGTAAATAATTATTGTGCGAAAGCCCCTCTAGTTTTCTCTGTTCTTCTCTTCTATTTTTTTGTTCCATTGCTATTTTTTTAGAAACTACTTTCTAGACATCTCGCTAACAACAAAAGCTTACAACATTAAACAGCTTTGATGTCGTATCCAGTTCCACTAATAGACTTAACGCTTTAATTTCTCAATAGTCTTTTCTAGCATTTATTCACGCTATGTTCGCTTTATTTTTTATTGTTTAGAGCATAGATAACGTTTATTGTCCTAGCATAAGGTAGTCAAAATTCTGTTGAGGCATAATGCGTTATATTCTGTTTATTTTTATATTGGTGTTTTTCAGTTCTTGTTATAAAGAGTGGGATGAGGATGTAGTTGGCTCGACCGTTATGCTATGCGGTGATAAAAAGAACCAAGCAATATGTGATTTAACTCATAACGGGGCTTTATGCAGCATCCAAAGATCTGGCTCTATTACTTCACTCGTTATCCAAAGTAAAAACAAAAGTGTAAAGAATGGGTATGCTGCCCTCGTCGAACTGGATAATTACAAAGCATGTCTTGAAAATTCTGTTTTAGCAAAAAGCGTAAGACATAAATCTGATGAGGTATCTCGGTTTTCTGCTATAGCTAATATAAGTGGCTATCAAAATAAAATAGTCAAAGAAACAAAAGGAATAAAACCTGAAATCAATTTGTGGCTCTACAAAAGGACAGGTAATGATGATTATTGGGAATCAATGGTTAACGGTGTAGCAATGACAGAAAATATTCATAGAGATGTTTACTTTGCCATATTGTCTGAAGCTTCAACTCGTAGTATGGATGAGGCTAAGAAGATCGCTGATTTAGAGCTTGGTCGTACTGAATATTTAGACGAACTAAATCCAGATATTTTTGAATTTTATATACGATATTACTTAAAAAATGAAGATAATTTTAGAGCTGCTGTCTGGTACGGCTTGTTTGCAGAATATGTAAACCGAGAACCCGGGATAAACGCCCAATACTTCAAACGCCATGAAAACATGAAGAATTCAAAATTGGATACCGCTCAAGAATTAGTCGATAGTATTATATTTGACACTAATTGGATGGGAGTGAAGATTAAAAATTTGGAAAAATTGCTCTAAATATTCAGTTATAGATACCGTAGCCATAATGCTTAGAGTGAAATTTGCAGCACACCAATAAATGCCGATTTCTATTATGAAACATCACAATAAGATTACTCATAAGTTGAAGTTACTAATAGCAGATACCATTGTATTTTGAAAAATAAAAAATAAAAAAATAAAAACACTTAGCTGGGCTTTGTCATTGATTGATTGACTGATTGACTGATTGACAGCACATACCCAGCGGATTGTTAAACTTAGTAATAATTTGTATGTCTATGAAACCAGTTTGAGCTAAGGATACTGTGATTGGTATTGGTATTAAAAGTATACAACTTTACTACTCAACCAACTTAAACCTTGGATTCGAGTGAGTGAGTGAGTAAATAAATAAGTGCGTAAGTGTAAACGGGGATTATCCAAATAGTATGGGAAGTATCAAGGATGTAGCAATACCATTAATGCAGAGTGCCAAAGTAGCAAATGCTGTGCACTGCTCGCCAATTGAGATGGCTCGCGCAGTGCCCAGTGCATGAGAAACAGCACCTAAGGCAGTGCCTTGAGCTGCTTGATTATGTACTCCAATCAACATAAACAAAGCTGGACCACAAGTGGCGCCCACAATACCTGTGATAATAACAAAAACAGCGGCCAACGAAGGTATACCGCCTATTGCACCCGCCGCATCCATTGCCAGTGGCGTAGTAATGGATTTAACTAAAATAGTCATTTGTAAGTTAAGCGGTGTGTCCAGCAAGTATAAGCATGTCCATGATAAGGCGGGTGATAAAACGCCCGCAACTGATATCGGTACCAACACGCGCCAGCTCATTTTCATCAAAATACTAAATTGCTTATACAATGGTACCGCCAAAGCGACAGTAGCTGGGCCAAGCAACGCAGACAACAAATTAGTATAACTTTGATATTCAGAGACGCTGGTATTGGCCAGTGCTTGCAACAATATGATGAGTAATGTGCTGACTATAAGCGGATGCAAAACGGGTTGTATAAACCATAAAGGTCTTGCTACTTTGTAAAGGTGCAATGCACCAAAATATATTGTAACTGTGACAATCAACCACAAAAGACTTGCCAGCCAATCTATATCGTTGAGTAGCAACACGTTAGTTTCCCTTACTTGGCGGTTTAGGCTGCTTATCACTGCTTACATTTGTAATATCAAATCTATGCATTAATTGCTGACTGAGCCAGCCAGTAATAGCTAGGCTAATTAATGTCGACACCACGATAGAAAAAAATAAGGCCACAGGAAACGCTACTATTAAGTCTGTAAAATTAACAATAGCGACGATGGCTGGAATGAAAAAAAGAGACATATGCGCGAGCAAGGAACTGGCTGCATTAGAGATGACTTTAGGCACGCTTTTCATCAACACCAAACTAAAAAATAAAACAGCGATACCGAGTAAAGCAGGTGGAATATTGATATCGAGCTGAAGTAGCCAGTGTTTAGCAGCAAAAAATAAAACACTTAGAAAAAAAAGTCCCGTTAGAAACTGATTTAATTTAATCATATAACTTAGCTTAGAAGGCTTTTTTTTGGCAAATAGAGATGAAATAATAAATTCCTTAATTTGAGTCTTCGCTCTCAAACTCCTTGTTAATAAATAATAAATCCATAGTAAACACTATCTCTTACCTAGGCAATGGTGAAGTCAAAGTGGCGCCAGCGTAAAATATTTAAAGTCTCAGCTCTAAAATGAGGAGTGAGGAGTGAGGAGTGAAAAATGAAATTGACAATCCAAGTTTGAAATTAGCGCTCTAAAATACCTCATTCCCCATGAGGTTTTAATAAGCGAACAACTTAGCCCCCTAATATTTTATTAGTATTGTCACGAAGCATATACCAGTAGAAACTAATTCTATTTAAAATAAAGTCTGTGAACATCATCAATGTCGATGCTCACAGAATATCTTTAGGTTAAATCTAATTTTGGCTCTAATTTTGGCTCTAAGTTGCTACTGACTTATGTTTATTATGCACCAACACTAACAATATCAAGCCAATAACAACTACAACAGCCCCAATGGGACGCCCTAAATCAGCCGTTAAATTAAAACCAATTGCTGCTGTCATGATATACGAAACGGTGACACCCGTTGTTAACACAGCAGGAATACTCGCAATCCAGTGAAAAGTGCCTCGGTCAAATAAATATTTGGTGGCAAGCCACAATACGCTGGTCGATAGCAGCATATTAGAAAATGCGAAGTAGCGCCAAATCACAGTAAAATCAAGCTTTGTCATAAAATATGCGATGGTCAAAATAGGCACCGCAAGCAACATTCGATTGCGAATACTTTGTGGAATATTGAATGCATCAACGATAGTCAAACGCAACGAGCGAAACGCAGTATCGCCCGATGTAATTGGAAACACAGCTACAGCAATAATTGCCATAATACCGCCAAACACCCCCAAATAACTGTTAGCGATATGATTGACGACTAAACCCGGGCCTCCAATATCTAGCATCGCTTTAAGGCCTGCGTATCCTTCAGGAAAAGCGGCAATACCAGCGAGTGCCCAAACACAAGCAACCGCGCCTTCACACACCATAGCACCGTAATAAACAGGGCGAACGTATTTTTCATTGGTTAAGCAGCGAGCGATAATGGGAGCCTGCGTGGAATGAAAACCACTAATAGCACCACAGGTAATAGTAATAAATAGTAACGGCCAAACAGGTAATCCATCTGGATTAGGTGCTAAAAAGTCATGCGTATGATCGGTTGTAAAATAAGCTAAAAAGTCACCTGCAATGGGTAGTTGCGGCGCGTTAATTAATAGCGCAATAGCGATCATTGATGTCATCACTATCATCAGTAAGCCAAAAATAGGATAAAACTTAGTGATGATTTTATCGATGGGTAACAAGGTAGCTAAAAAGTAATAACCTAATATCAGCAGTACCCAAAACGTATTATTTGCCAGAAATGTATCTTGAAATACGTCTAGATTACTTAACAAACCAGCTGGACTCATGATAAAGACCACACCAACAAAGAATAACAACATAGCGGTAAAGAGCAGCATTACGCCTTTAAAAACAATATTGTAGTAGTGTCCGGCTATTTCAGGCAGACTTTTACCGTCTTCTTTGATGCTCATCACACCTGAAAAATAATCGTGAACCGCACCACCTAATACATTGCCTATTACAATCCAAACCAATGCCACTGGCCCATAAATCGCACCAAGTATAGGGCCAAAAATAGGACCTACACCGGCAATGTTTAAAAACTGAATTAAAAAAGCACGAACTGGATGAATAGGTACATAATCCACCCCCTCACTAAAACGACTTTGTGGGGTAACAACAGTTGAGTCGATCCCAGCTTGTTTTTCAACAAATGGGCTATAAAATTTATAACCGAGGATCAAGATGGTGATACAGATAAAAAAGATGAGCATTACTGTGTATATCTCTAGTTAGGGGACTGTGATGCAGCATAAAAAAATACGCTTTTTCATTCACTGACTTAGCTTAATAAGATTCAAGGAGCTCAAATTTTGTGCGGTACAGGAGTAAAATTAGACTCAAAGAAAATGATGAAAGCTGGTGATTAAAATTTGACTGAAAAAAGACTAACATTGTTAGTCCTTCACTTCTTATGATTTTGCGATTCACACCGCATACTTACAAGGCGGTAACTAGAAAAAGTAAAAAAAGTAGAAAAAATAGAAAAAAGAACAGTCACTACAAGGATTGTTGCATCATTGAGTCTGTTCACGCTCTACTTTTAAAAGGGCTAATTTTAAGAGGGTTGTTTTTAAGGGGGTATTTTTAAAATAGTATTTTCAAGAGTGCTATTTTCAAAAAATA
>Ga0222645_100459_pt1 | contig 23110 bp, 21 predicted proteins | sample AntAcemetagen292_FD_179881 | JGI IMG/M metagenome (GOLD analysis project Ga0222645, IMG submission 179881) | Saline water microbial communities from Ace Lake, Antarctica - #292 | ecosystem: Environmental > Aquatic > Non-marine Saline and Alkaline > Saline | place: Antarctica: Ace Lake | collected...
CGTCCGCAAAGGGTAGAAATGGGAATTTTGAACCTTCAGACATGTATCCGTTGATTCACGCTTGAGCCGTTCAGTCAACAATATTCCTCAACACAACATGCTGGGCAGTTACGAAACATGATGAAAAAACCAATGACAAAAGCCGAATTAGTCACACAGATTGCAACACATGGCGACCTGACCAAAGCAGAGGCGACGACGACCCTTGATACCGTCGTGGCTGTTATCACAGCACAGCTCATTGCAGGCGAAACTGTGATGCTGCCCGGCCTTGCCAAGTTCGAGACCCGCGACCGCCCAGCCCGTCAGGTGCGCAACGTCTCCACAGGTGCAATGCTCGACAAAGAAGCTGACCGCGCTGTTAAAATCTCGGCAATGACCGGGATCAAGGCGGCGGTTAACGTCTGACCTCATCTGTCAAAGGGTGATGGTTTTCACGCTGACAGTTTGCCACCAAATGGTAAACTTGCTTTGCTTCAGCTGCCGCAATTGGAACCACGCTTAGCTATCTCTACGCTGCAGCGTTCTCAAAAACAGAGATAGCAGCATGCAACCGGAGTATCATGAGCGAATCTGCATGTGGTTGTGTCTCCAGTCGCCGCAGGGCCTGAAGCGCCCAACTCACTTGCTCCAGCTTCACAGTTGCAGCCAAGAGATGACTAGCGGCCACATCGAGGTCGGACGGAATGACTTCGTAGCCCCGGCCTGCAAGCAGATGTGCGATGGCTTGAAGCGCGACATTGGCAGCGAACGTTGGGTCTTTTGTCACAAAGTCCCGCGCAGCACGGATTAGTGTCGCAGGTTCTACCGCTGTGTCGGCCGCACAGTCGAGGGCGATATCAAGAAACCCCGCCGTTTTTGCCGTGGCAAACCATTTTCCTTTGGCGTCATAGAGGTCCATCAGATCTTCGAGGATTCCGCGAGGGTCTCTGTCAGGGTAGCGTTTGAACAAACTGCGCCACATGGAAAGATAAGTATTTCCCGCGGCTGTTGGCAAACCAAAACGACGATAGGCATCATCTTCCTTACCTTGGCGCACCAGAATGTCCTCGCAGAACTTGCAAATCGCAGAGCTATTGTAGGACTGACGGCCCGCGTCCAACATAACTTGTGCGAACGCTAGGGCTTCACAATCTCGTCCCTGCCGTAGCAGAACCTGTGCAGCAAAGCGCTCGTCAGACCAAGACCGTGATTTTTGCAGTGTCAACACCTCCGTCAGCTCATCATATCGTTCAGCCTCAAGTAAGCAGGACAAGGTGAGCGTTGACGTTGTCACATAAGAAAACCGCTCCCAATCCGACCAAGCATGCCGGATCATGGCGAGGTCAAAATCAGCATGTTCGTTCATCAGCTTTGGGAACTTCGCAATTTCACCAAAGCGCTCGGAGAAAGGGAAGAGGTAGTCGACGCCATCGTCCTGGATCGCCTGGCGCAGGCGGTTCAGCCATTTGGCGCGTGCCGCTTCATCGACGGGTGCTGCAATCAATATTGGGATTAGCGTCTCAAGCGTGCTGTTTACGGCACTGCCTAAAGCTCCGGACGACGTGTCAATATGTTCAAAGGCTGGCCAGATCCGCTCGGCAAGAGCAATTACTCCTTCGGCAGCCGCAACGGGATCCGTGCGGTTCACCGCTTTGATTTCTGAAATCGCGGCCTTGAGCCGAGCTATGGCTCTCGTTGAAGATTTCCAATTGTATGAACGCGTCCGCATCCCTGAACCGCCCCCTGTTTACCGGAGGCTGATTACTTCATTTCACGCGACCATATCGAGCACGTCGCGCTGTGCATAGAAGTTCTGTTCAGCCTCCGCTGGCGGTATGCTCGTCCAGCGTACTCTCGTCGCCTGCCGCAACGCCGCTGCAACAGGCTATTCAAAAATGTCATCAAACTCTGAAGACATGCCCTTGCTGCGCTTTTCGACCATGATCTCTACGTCTAACGCAGCCAAGAGCGCGAAGACCGTGTCTAGCTTAGTGCCGCCCTTTCCAGCCTCGGCTTTTGAAATGGTTTCCTGCCAAACACCGCTGCGCGTTGCGAGTTCAGCCTGCGTCCAGTTCTTCTCTCGACGAGCCTGGCGGATTGCATGGCCAAGGTTTTTGGGAGTGCGAACAAGGTTCTGCAAATCAGTTCTCCTGTCGTGATTATGATACTCAGGTCATAAAGCACGATTATGACCCTTAGATCATACGTCAACTACCCTAACCCCTGTTTTTTTATGCTACAGCGTAAATTATAGAAGTTTGCGCTGTAGCGTAAATTTGACGCCGCCATTTTACCTTACGATTTTATCCCTGCCGCACGGACCTGATCTGTCGCTCTCAGCAGCTCATTGACTTTCAGAAAAACATATCCTATTTTCTGACAAGGAGCTCAAACATGATTACGTCGAATATCAAGCAACGCATCATCGGAAAGGGACGCGGGGCAATCTTTGCACCGGCTGACTTTCTTGATATCGGGTCCCGCGCAAGCGTGGACCAAGCTTTGTCGCGCCTGTCCGATCAGGGCGTGATCCGACGGCTCACACGGGGGCTATACGACTACCCAAAGAAGAGCCCTCGCTTCGGATTTCTGTCGCCATCCACAGATGATATCGCAAAGGCAGTTGCCCGTAAGGACGGTCAGATTCTGCAACCCTCGCCATCAATGGCCGCCAACCGTTTGGGCCTTTCAACTCAGGTGCCTTCCACGCCTACCTACATGACAGACGGCCCTACGCGGACCAAAAAAGTTGGACGGCAAGTCATTCAATTCCGGAACGCGTCTTCCAAGACGCTCGTCGGCGCAGGACATAAGACTGGGATTGTCTTCCAGGCATTGCGTTATATTGGCAAAGATCGTGTCGACAGCCAAATAGTCGACCAGCTTGCTCGCACACTGGATGACAAGGACCGGATGCTGCTGGCAAAGCAAAGCAGGCATGTCCCTGCTTGGATGCACCCGATCGTGCAACAGATTGTTGCGCACGCATAAGCATGGAACAGTTCGCCAACGACACCCCAGAACTCAGAAACGAGGCCTTTCAAGAGGCTGCAGCGCAGCTTGGAATGTCAAAGGCAATCATCGAAAAAGACTTCTGGGTTTGCTGGTCGCTCAAGCAGCTCTTCGCATTGCCAGTCTTTGGCGAACAAATGATTTTCAAGGGCGGGACATCCCTCTCCAAAGCTTATGACGTCATCCACCGGTTCTCTGAAGATGTGGACCTCTCCCTCGATCGAGAACAACTTGGTTTTGTCGGAGATCGTGACCCAGACGGTTCTGATCTGTCAGGCAAGAAGCAAAAGAAATTGCTTCAGGAATTACAGGAGGTAGCGGAAGACGCCGTCGGCGGCCAGCTGTTGGCTGAGATCCAAACAGCGTTTGACGCCAACTTAGAACATGAGTTCACGCTATCAGTCGACCCAAATGACGCGCAGACCATCCTCTTCGCGTATCCTTCGATGGCTGGAAACGTTGCGGGGTATATCCAACCAATTGTGCGGTTTGAGTTCGGTGCGCGTGGCGTCCAACTTCCTGCCGAGCAGATCGACATTGCACCATACTTGCATCAGGCGTTCCCCGATCTTCTGACTGACGGTCAGGTCGGCGTGAAAGTATTGGGCGTCGAGCGCACGTTCTGGGAAAAAGCTACCATTTTGCATATGCTTTTCCATCAGGATGCCGCCAAGCCTCTCGCGGATCGAATGTCGCGCCACTACTACGATATGGCGCAACTGATTGGGCACGAAGCCAAGGATCGCGCGCTCCAAAGTCTCGATTTGCTGACAGAAGTGGCACATCATAAATCGGTCTTTTTCAAATCTGCCAAAGCGAACTACGAAGGTGCCAAACTTGGCTCCCTTCGCCTGACACCGACCGACAGTCTCACCGCTGCGCTTCGAAAAGACTATGCGGGCATGCGGGAAATGATCATCGGTGACGTGCCCACCTTCGATGACATTCTGGCTAAGATCGAGACCTTCGAGGCTGAGATCAACAGCTGACCCCATTGCCCAATTGCCCGTGGTGCTTCTCAATGCCTGCAGAGCGAGAACCGCTATTTTCAGAACAACCCGCGTCACGCCTGCAGCCCCGCCGCGCAGACTTGCTCAGGCGTCACCTGTTGCGACACAATCAAATCCTCAATCTGTCGCCTGGTGATATGGCGGCACATGGGATGACGGTCATGGATCCAGCTCGCGAGCCGGGTACGGCCGTTGACTTCGGCCTCTCGCGCCCTCTCGCGATCAACTTGTATCTGGGCAAGCCCCTTCTCCCAGCGGCGCATCTTGAACCAATTATCCGAGAAACAGATCTTACTGCGCGTGAAGCCCTCGCTTTCTTTGGCATAGGCTTTGACCGCCTGAAGCAGGTCATCGGGCTTCACCCCCGCTTTCACGGCGGCTGCGATCAGGCGCAGACTGCTACGCCGGTCTCGGATCCTGTCCTCAGGATAGGCCACCAGGATCTTCTCAGATTCAAGATCTTCGACCTCTTCCGCCTCCTCGCGCCTGCGCGTAGGTGGTTTAAGGATGGTTTTAGGATGGTTTGGGGTCCACCGTGAACCCCGTAGCCCGTTCACCGTGGACCCCGTACCGGGTTCAGGCTGGACGGGGTTCACAGTGACCCCCGTCAAAATATCGGGTTCCGCAGTGGTTTCCATCGAAGCCACGCGTTCGAGGACAATGCGGTAAATGACCGTGTAACCGTTCTGGCATTGCCGCCGCCCCGTCTCGATCAAGATACCCTCCCGCAGGAAGTCGATGATGGTGCGTTTGACGGTGCTCTCGCTAAGCTCTGTGTGGCGCTGGATCGTTCCTTTTGAGCACCAGATACCTGAACCATCATCGCTCGCCTTGTCGGCCAGGAACATGATGATCTGCTTGCGCGCGGCACTGCCAAAGCGGCGCTCGGCGCATTCATTTGCGATACGCCAGCTCATCGGGCCACCTCACCATCCACAGTGGCGACGAAAGCCAATCGAACAATTGCGATGCGGCCTGAAATTGTGCTATGAACGTCTGAAAGCTGACAGGCTTTTTCTAACAGGCCCCGGTTCACAGTTGCCGCTGTGACGGGGTCTTTTTTGTTTTGAAAAGGCAAAGCTTGGTTTGAAACTTTCGCCTTTCGTTCTCGCTTTGTCAGAGGGTATTTTGAACCCTTAAGTAATTGTATTCTTTTACTTTCCTTCCGGATTGCAAATCCGTGTAGACCGGTTCGATTCCGGTACTCGCCTCCATAATTTTCAACAGGTTACGGGACACTGGTATATTAGGGTATCAGTGTTGATTTCCGGGTCGAATTGACCCATTTTTTCATTTCGCGTTAACTCCTCTGCCATATGATAACCTGATGGAAAGTCATCGAAATTAATGACACCTGGTTGGTCACGTCGTTTCGAAAAACTGGGTCAATTTCTCGCACAATTCAACATGCCGACAGCAGTTTCCTAGTTTGCGAATTTTGCGGTCTGGTGTTTTGAAAATTGAAATATTTTCACCAGACCGCAGAATCTTTAACCTACTGAGCGATCTTTAGCGTGGCCGGTTTATTGCGACGACGGCGATCATTTCGACCCGCATACCGGGGCGCGCCAAAGCGACACCGCCGGTCGCGCGCGCGGGTGGCGCATCCCGGTCCACCCAATTATCCCAAATCGCGTTCATTCCCGGAAAGTCTGCCATATCCGCCAACCAGACTTGAACTGAGGCGATATCGGATTTTGTCGCGCCCAACGCGGTCACGACGGCATCCATTTTAATCAGGACTTGCCGGGTTTGCTCTTCGATGTCAGCGCTCAGATCATCGGGGACCTGTCCGGCCAGAAATGCGATGTCGCCGATGCAGACGGCTTGGCTCATTCGGGGGCCGGGGTTCAGGCGTTCAAGTGTCATAGATATTTCCTTGGTGTTTGTTCAGTCGTTGTCTGTTGTCGTCGATCCGGCACCGGCGCGTGACGCCTCTGATGCCGGTACGGTCGTGCGCATGGCCATGGCGTTTAGCGCGGTAATTGTGTCGCTGTCGGTTTGCGGCGCGGCCGAGGTGATTGCTGGCGCGACGGTGCCGAACTGTGCCGTGAGTGTTAGCGAAGCTTGGCGTCCATCAAGCGCTTTGAACGCGTCCACCAGTGCCGTGCGATCACGGGCAAGGCATGCCGATCCACCATCCCATGAAAGGGTGAGCTGGAGGGAAGCGGTTTCAGCGCAGGTGACAAGAAAAGGAAGAAGCAAGACGGGATAGTCAACCGGCCCAATCTTGATTTCACACCCTACACCGACCCCTTCGGGTAAGGCGGCATAGTCGCAAAGCGTTGCACCCAGAGCGATCGGACAAATCGCGCGGCCTGCCGGTGCCTGCCAGTCGCCGGACTTCACAGTTGGGCATAGATCTTGCCATGACCGGCCCTGCGCTTGCGCCAAATGGCGATACAAGTGCTCTGGGCCGTCGAATCCGCGTTGCACCAGCCAAGCTGCAGCAAACCCAGCCTCTTCTGCCAGCCCCCAACTCATGCCAGCACCCCGGGCGGCCTTCATGCACAGCGCCGAGACCTCGTTGCACGACAAGGATGTCGACTGCGCATCGTTGATAAGCGGGAGTGTGTCTCCTCGTGTTTGATCCAGTGGTTCACTCATTGCTGATCACTCTGTCCGATTTCGTCAGGATAGGGCGCACCTTGGAACAGGTTGATCCGCACCCAGCGATCAGATCGCGGGTCGAACCGGCTGGCACCAAAGAACGCCAGCTTGCAGCGCAGCAGGTCGATGGGCAGCATATCGGCCGCAATCAGGTTGTCGCATACCTCTGCGTAGGGATGGTTCTGCGTTATCTGGACCCGCCGCACGACATAGCGGTGTTCGGGATGGGCCAGCAGAAGGGCAGCAACCGGTTCGTCATCGTTGTGGTCCTGCAATGTGGCATGAAGCTCGCTGACAAGGCGCGCGATGCATAGTGGCTGCTCAAGCGGAGCGCCTTCTTCGGATGCACGCTCGCCCAATCGCGGCTCCAGCTTTTCTTCGGAGACGTACCAGAAGCGCGCGACGTTTTCGGGCGCGGTAAAGTCAATCGCGAGGGCCCATCCGTAATGCTCTGCCAAAATACTGCGCAGCTCTCTGACTGTCATCGCGCCGTCCAATCGAAAGGTCGCGGCCTCGTTTGCGCCCATAAGGTCAGAGAGGTCATCGACCAAGTCGCCATGCGGTTCCAGCATCAACGCCAGCAGCGCCTCTTGGCCCTCGTAGGACAGTGCATCCATCCCCCATCGCCATAGCGCATCCCAAGGGCGGTGCTGTTGCGTTGGCCATGTGCTGAACTTTTCAAAGATAAGCTGAAGGTCGCGACGAAGGTCCTGTAATTTGGGTAATTGGACCGGGTGATCGGATTTCCACGCGGTGGCATTCTGGATCGTCGCATCAAGGATAAAACGCAGTCGGACCATTGCATCCGGCGTCACATCCGCCAGCATACGTACCCGTGCCAAAGCGTCTTCGCGCGCCATGATCCAGTTATTCAGCAGGACCGGATGCCGCACGATGAACGGTGCCATCCCCAGACCGGTGGAATTTCCCACACCCAACATGCGGCGCAAATCAGGGTCGAGCCGCACGGCGCGGTCGCCACCTTGAACAGCGGCCATGTGTTCGACGATGTCGGTGGTAAAGGCGCGGATCAGCCAGACGGTGAGCATCTCGACCTGAAACGGCGCTGCGAGTTCGGGACGCGCAGCGATGTCAGCACGGTCGGCTGCTCCGAACTTTCCGGATCCATAGACAGCGGTGCTCCGCATCAGATAGCCGACGGCTGAAATTTCCTGTGGGTCCGGCTGGCGACCCTCTGACAAGGCCTGAACGACATGATTGAACAACCGGACAGATCGGTTGGCGCGGGCCAGGGTCAATTCGCGATTGCTGATCCGGCCCGCTTCTTGCAGGGGCACATTTGCGCCTAGACGCATGATATCGTCAGGCGATGGATCGCCATCAAACAGCGTAAAAGTTGCATCCCAAGCGGTCGCGATAACGCGGTCGGACCGCATCTCGTCTGGAAGATCGTGGGCAAAGGCCACAAGGCTGTAAATGCGGGGGCCACAGTGCGCGCGATAGACGGCATAGCCGACGCCAGCGGTGTCGACGTCCCAGACCGGTCGATCGACTTGCCAGCCATCGGATTTCATCCGGCGCAAAAGAATACGCAGGAATGAAAGCCGTGTCGGGTGGCTGCATCCCATCCGCGCAAGGCGCATGACCTCTGCAGCCGGGCGTCGCAACGCTGCGATTTCGGAATGCAGATCGGGTTCGAATTGGGACATCTCGATTCCTCCATGCGGTGCGGGACGAAAGCGATGGTGGCGAACTTGTCGTCCGCCACCACCTGTTGTCAGGCGCGTGCGACTTTGGCGGTGCGACCCAGCATCAGTGTGATACGAAGCGCATCCCAAAGCGATGGCAACAGGATCAACGACACCGGCACCGCCGTCACCACGATAAAGCTTTGAAGCTTTCCAATCCCGCCAGCGCCTGTCGAGATCAGGATCAGTGCCATGACACCCATCGCGATGCCCCAAAAGGCGCGCAGCCCGGTCGACGGCTCTCCCTTGGACATCGTGGCCGAGATGACGTAGCTCATTGAGTCGCTGGTTGTTGCGACGAAGAACATCGTAAGCGCCAGAAACAGGATCGACAATATAAGGCCCATCGGCATCGCCTGCGTAATGGCCAACAGACCGGCAGGCAGGTTGAAGCCTTCGAACGGAGCCGAGATGACGCCCGGATCTGCGATCTCGAAGAAGAGGCCCGACCCGCCGATGATCGTGAACCAGAAGTTGGTGATCAGTGGTGCTACGATGGACAGCATCAGAATGATCTGGCGGATCGACCGGCCACGGCTAATCCGGGCGATAAAGATAGCCATTAGCGGACCGTACCCCATGAACCAGCCCCAGAAGAACACCGTCCACCAGCCCAGCCAGCCTGGATCACCAAAGACGCCGGCGTCACCGCGGTACAGGGACATTTCAAAGAAGTTGCCCAAGTAGACCTTCATGCCGCCAAAGAAGCCCGAGAAGATGCCGGTGGTCGGTCCTGCAACAAGCATGAATGCCAGCAGGGCAAAGGCGAGGATTACGTTGATTCGGGACAGCAGCTGGATGCCTTTGGCAAGACCGGTAATGGCGGAAATTGTGTAGACTCCGACCAAGGCCAGAACAGCGATCGCCTGCGTTGCGAAATTATCCGGGATGCCTGTCAGCGCGTTCAGCCCATAGGACATTTGGAGTCCCAGAAAGCCGATGGGGCCAACAGTGCCCGCCACAACAGCGATGACGCAGGACGCATCGGCGATCAGGCCGATGGGGCCATTAAGCGCACGGTCACCGAAAACGGGATACAGCAAGGTCCGGGGTGCGAGCGGAAGACCCAGATCATAGTGGTAGTGCATCAGCATCACTGTGGTCAGCGATCCAAGGATCGCCCAAGCCAGAAAACCCCAGTGAAGAAAGCTTTGCGCTAATGCAGCGTCGGCGCGTGCCTGCGGGTCGCCGCTCAGATCGCCAAACAGCGGCGGGGTTGAAAGGAAATGCGCAATAGGCTCGCCTGCAGCCCAGAATACGCCGCCACCTGCCAGCAGAGTGCACATGATCATCGCGCCCCAGCTGAACATTTTGAATTCCGGCACGGCCAAGCCACCCATGACAGTCTTGCTGCCCGGCAAAATGCACAGCAGCAGCCCGATCAGAAAAGTCGCCAGCAGAAGAAACTGCCAATAAAGGCCGAAATAGCGGGCCGAAAAACCAAAGGCCCCATCGACGAGCGAGGACAGCCCCTCGATATCGAACAGCGCGTAGGCGCAGAACAGCAGGATGAACCCGCCCGTGACCGCAAACAGCGGCTTGTCGATCCTCCCGGACAGAATGCCCATGTTCTGTGTATTGTCTTTGCTCATCTGTGTTCCTCCCCGAACGTGATTGTGCACCGCTTTATTGGGCGGCGCGTTGCTGCCTGATCGGTGACGCGGTTTGCGCCCCGAAATTATTCTTAAAAAAGGTGTGCCAGTTTCCCCCCATCACACCGTCAATCGTCGCCGGGTCCAGCCCAGCGGCGCGCAATCCTGTACGCAGGTTGGAAAGGTCGCGATTGTCGCGAAACCAATCGGGCATCGCCGGAAAACCGGGCGCATCTGCACTGCCCTCGCCCAGGTCCACAGCTTTTGTCCAGCGACCGCTGCGCATCCAGTCGACGATGCTGTCGGGCTGATCCTGGCACAGGTCGGTGCCAATTCCGACGCCGCCCGGCCCCAACAGATCGACCGCCTTGGCCGCCATGTCGCACCAGGATTGTAACGTGCAGTCGCTACCGTCCTTCAGGTGATGCGGATAGGCCGACAGCCCCAGCATGCCGCCGCTTTCACCAAGCGCGCGCAGCAGCGCATCGGACTTATTCCGCAGCGCCGGGTGCCAACTGGACAGGTTGGCATGCGTGATCGCAATAGGACGCGCGGAGTGTTCAATGGCCTCGCGGGTGGAGCGTTCGCCAGAATGGCTCATGTCCACGACCAGCCCAACGCGGTTCATCTCGGAGACCACGGCCCGACCCATGCGGGTCAGGCCGGTGTCGTCGTCCTCGTAACAGCCCGACGCCAGAAGCGACTGGTTGTTATAGGTCAACTGCATGAAGCGCAGGCCAAGTGTATGCATCACCTCAACCAGCCCGATGTCGTCCTCGATACACGATGGGTTTTGCGACCCAAAGAAGATCGCAGTGCGTCCGGTTTTACTGGCTAGCGCCACGTCGTCGCCGGTGCGACCTTGAAAGATCAAATCTGGGAACATTTCGAACCAGCGGTTCCACTGCTCGATCACCAGTACCGTTTCGCGAAATGTCTCGTGATAGGTGATCGTCACATGGACCGCATCGACACCACCCGCGCGCATCTGGCGAAAGATCTTCTCGGACCAATTCGCATATTGCAGGCCGTCGATGAGCATGGTCATTCCGGTGTCCCCGCCGCGACGTAGGCGGTTTTGACGGATGTATAGAACTCGGCCGCATAGCTGCCTTGTTCGCGAGGGCCATAGCTGGATGCACCGCGCCCGCCAAAGGGCACATGGTAATCCGTGCCGGCGGTAGGCAGGTTCACCATGACGCATCCGGCCCGCATATTCGCCCGAAAGTGGCTGGCCCGCGCGAGCGACTTGGTCATGATCCCTGCTGTCAGACCGAATTGAGTGTCATTCGCGGCGGCCAGCGCCTGTTCGTAGCTATCGACACGCTGCACGCAGGTGACGGGGGCGAACATCTCTTCGCGGTTGATGGTCATGTCGTTGCGGGTGTTCACAAAGACTGCGGGGTCCATGTAATACCCATCCGTCGCGCGTTCCAAACGGTCGCCGCCGCACAGCAACTCCGCCCCTTCGGACTTGCCGGTTTTGATGTAGCCAAGGTTCTGCGACAGTTGGCTTTCGCTGACCACCGGACCAATCTGGGTGCCATCCTCTAGCGCGTGCCCGACCTTTAGCGCCTTTGCCGCCGCGACCAGCTTCTCGACAAAAGCGTCGTGGACTGACGCGTGCACGATCAGACGGCTGGCGGCGGTGCATTTTTGCCCGGTCCCGCCAAAGGCCGAACCAGCGGCATGCGTGACGGCCAGATCAAGGTCGGCATCGTCCATGACGATCAGCGGATTTTTCGAGCCCATCTCCATCTGGATCTTGGTCATGTTCTGGATCGCGGCTGCCGCGATACCGCGTCCGACAGGGACTGAGCCGGTAAAGCTGATCGCATCGACCTGCGCGCTTTCAACTAATCGCTGGCCGACATCACGCCCCGGACCGGACACTAGGTTGAACAGCCCTTTGGGAATGTCTTGGCGCACGATGATCTCTGTCAGGGCAATCGCGCTGGCGGGCGTCGCATTCGCAGGCTTCCAAACCACGGCGTTGCCAAAGGCCAGTGCCGGCGCGATCTTCCATGCCGGGGTTGCGATCGGAAAGTTCCAGGGGCTGATAATGGCGACCACGCCAACCGGCTCGCGGCGCACGTCAATCTCGATACCGGGGCGCACACTTTCGGCCAGATCGCCTTGCTGGCGCAGGACTTCGCCTGCAAAATAGGTAAAAAATTGACCGGCGCGGTAGACCTCGCCCTTGCCTTCGGCCAAGGGCTTACCTTCCTCGCGCGACAACAGGCGCCCAATCTCTTCCGCGCGGGCCATCAATTCGGTGCCGATCGCCACAAGCACATCATGCCGCTTTTGAATGCCCGCTGCCCACCACTGCGGTTGCGCCCGCTGGGCCGCTGCAAGGGCCACTTCCAAATGCGACGCATCGGCCTGCGCGTAGTGCCCGATGAGGTCTGACGTATCAGACGGACTACGGTTTTCGATCGTCGATGCGCCTTCAATCCAGTTTCCGTCGATATAGATTTCAGTGCGCGCGGTCATGGTATTCTCCTGTTTGTCTCAAGAGCTTGTAGACGCCGACTTCCGATTCAGTCATTCGTGAATTATTGAATAAAACTTCAGGTTTTCTGAATGACTATAAAGTTGGAAATGCTGCGTGTGTTCCGTGTAGTTGCGGAGAAGGGCACACTTGCAGCAGCCGCGCGTGTGCTGGGACGGACGCCGTCAGCGGTTTCGATGATGTTGGCACAGTTGGAAGAAAACGTCGGTGCCCCGCTCTTCGAGACCGACCGCAAGAGCCGCCTGACACCATTGGGCCTGCTCGTTTTGGACGAAAGCCGCCGTGCTACAGATGTGTTTGATAAAAGTGCCGAGGCGATCCGGCGCCATGCGATATCCACCGCAGGGATCGTGCGCATTACCGCGGTGCCCTCTGCGACGGTATTACTGTTGCCCGCTGTCATTGAAAATTTTCGCCTGTCGTATCCCGAGGTCCGGATCGAGATTAGTGACGCCGACTCTGTTGCCGTGCGACGCCGCATTGAACGAGACGAGGCCGACATAGGCATTTTGTCCGCACCGCAAGGCGACACGTCAGAGGGCGAGCTAATCGTCTGCGACGACCTTGGTATCGTCTGCGCCGAAGGTGGTGCAGTGCATCAGGCCCATCTTGCAACCGGCGGCCAGTCCGATTGGAGCCTTCTGGCGCATGAGCCGTTGATCGCAAATCCGCTGTGCTACCTTGTCGATGATCCAAGGGTGCGTGACTTGATGGCCCGCAGCACTCTTGAGGCCCGCAATACGACAGCGATCCTATCATTTGTACGGCGCGGCCTCGGCGTAAGCATTCTTCCCTTTGATGCCGTCAGAAGCCAACCAGACGGCGTTGAATTCTTTGTGCCCTCACAGCGTGTCAGTCGGCGAGAGTTGCGTAAAATCAAGCAAGAAAATGAATACACAAGCGCCCCGGTCGCGGCCTTCTGGGCCCTTTTGCGCGGCAATCCAAATGGCCGCTAATCGTGAGTTTCTGTAATTCAGTCATCTGAATAGATGGTCTCAAACGCTCTCCGACCACCGAATGATTACCCCCTAATTTCGGCGTTGTTGCACAAATGGGTTGAGGGATTCATGTAGTGAATCCAGTGTGGTAACTGGCTTTCATGAGCAAACCGACACCTCCGACTTACAAAACCACGAACTGGGCTGCCTACAATGAGGCCCTGAAGCGCCGCGGGTCACTGACGATCTGGTTTGATCCCGAAATGGACTGGGGTGCTGAACCCTCCGGCAAAAGGGGCAGATCGCGGACATTCAGTGACGCTGCGATCCAGACGTGCCTGACGCTGAAAGTCCTGTTCGGCATGGCGCTTCGCCAGACGACTGGCTTTGTGGAAGGCCTCCTGCGGCTAATGGGACTCGATTGGGCCGTGCCTGACTTCAGCACCATCTGCCGACGTCAGAGGGCACTTGCGGTGAACATTCCGTATCGCGGCGCGAAGGGCCCACTGCACCTGTCGATTTCTGGGGCGAATTGACCCAATTTTTCATTTCGCGTTGACCCCTCTGGCTTATGATAACCTCATGGAAAATCGGCGGAGTTAATGACAGCTGGTGGGTCACGACGTTTCGGAAAACTGGGTCAATTTCTCGCACAATTCAAAAAGTGGCATCTCGACGAGGTTGTGATCCCGATCAATGGCACAAAATACTGGCTCTGGCGCGCCGTTGAAGCAAATGGCGAGGTGCTCGACATACTTGTACAGAAGCAACGGAACGCCAAGGCCGCTGAGCGGCTTCTGCGTCGGTTGATCAATCGATTTGGCCCGCCGAGGGTCGTGATCATCGACAAGCTGCGGAGCTATTTCAAGCCGATCCTAGATCTTGCGCCTAACGCGGATCACTGGGCACACAAGGGGCTGAATAATCGGATCGAGGGGTCACATCGACCGACCCGAAAGCGGGAGGAAATCATGAGACGGTTCAAGTCGTCACGGCACGCGCAGAGATTTCTCGCTACCAACGACCAGATCAACACAATCTTCAGACCCCGCCGCTACCGAATTTCTGCCATCTCATACCGCCATTCCAGATCAGATGCTTTCCATCTGTGGACCGATTACGCGCTCGAAATGACCGCCTGACTGTCGCGCACAACACCTCTTGCTATCCACGTCAAACAACTTGGCAATGCCGGAGCAGAATATCGGCGTAAGTCATGATTTCTTCTATTGTACGGGGCCGCGGGACGCCCGGCTTTGAGTGCGCCGCGTATCAAGTACATATATAGCGAGCGTCACCACTACCACCGCGCCACCGGCCATCATGCGCCGCGAGGGCGCTTCCCCGGTGCCAAGCCACACCCAGACTGGTGCAAGAACGGTTTCCAGCAACAGCAGCAGGCTAACATTGGCGGCGGCAGTGTGGCGGGACGCCTCGTTGAGTGCAAAGAAGGACAATGGCAGGATCAGCAGAGCGCAGACGAGAATGGCCCAAACTGTACCTTCCGTCATCTGTGCCGGACCAACGATTAGTAAGCCTGAGATCCCAGACGTCAGTGAGCCTAATCCAATGACGAGAAAAAGCGGAAGGGTGGCGTGGTGGCGCAGCGTCACGAAAGTCAGAGCGAGAGCGAATGCAACTCCAAGCCCACAAGCCGCACCTGCCAGTGCGTAGGCGTCAAGAGCGGCCTCACCCTTGTCTGTCACAGCCAACGTCAAGCCTGCAATGACCACCGCGATGGCAATCCATGTCCCGCGCGATGTTCTCTCACTGTACAGCACTTGTGCCAGCAGCGCTGACCAGACTGGCACAGTAGCGACACCCAGCAGGACTGTCGCAACCGGTGCTATCGCGATGCCCATGGGAAATAGTGTCGTGTTAATCACTTGGCATACGATCACAACTATCGCGGCACCGGTACCGAGCATGGCAAAATCGGACTGCCTATCGCGACTTGTCAGCATCCACGCAAGAATAAAAATAAGTCCGAGGCCAAGACCTCTCCATCCCAGCAACTGGAATGTGGACATCCCAGAAATGCGTATGAGAAGCGCGTCTGGCGTTAACACAAGTGCCCCCACCAGAGCGAGGCCAAGACCGAAAGAAGAAGACTTTTGCAAAACGTCCAACCCTAAAGCACTTGCATATCGAAATAAGCGTTTTTCGCGTTGGCAGTCGCAGGAGATAGCCCGATCGCTAAAAGCGCCGACAACGTGAAGATCGTCCCGCCCCCGGGAATCGCATTGATTGCGCTCGCCGAGAGGCCGGAATCCAGAAGGACTATGATGTCGATGTAAGTCACTGAATTCTTCTAATCTGCGCAGACACCTATTGCCAGAGTGTCAGCGAACCGGATCGAGGTGCGCGGTATTTTAAAAATTATGATGATGGCATACGGGTTTCGAACTGGCATCCAGGAATTCCTGGATGAAACTCCGCCAGCTGCATGTCAGTCGGCGGCCCACATCCGCAGCAAATTGGACTGGGATTTCAATAGAGTCTCGCGCAGCTCCCGCGCCTCCAGCGGGCTCTGTTGATGGCTTGGATGCCCCCTCTCGACGGCATCCCAATGTGCCACTATGATGAGTGTTGAAGCGATCACAGAAGGAAGGAGTGTCCGAAGTTACTGTTATAGGTGTCGACTTAGCAAAGCGTGTTTTCCAGTTGCACGGTGCACACCATGACGGTTCCGTCGTGTTTCGTAAGAAGCTTTCACGAGATCAGTTTCTCGCGTTCGTGGCACAGCAGCCCAAGTGTGTGATCGCCATGGAGGCGTGTGCAACGGCGCATGGCTGGGGGCGGGAATTTGAGAAGTTGGGGCACGATGTGCGCCTTATCCCGCCTGTCTATGTGAAGCCGTTCGTCAAACGCCAAAAGAACGATGTGGCCGATGCGGAGGCTATTGTTGAGGCTGCATTGCGTCCGACCATGCGCTTTGTCGCCGTGAAGTCCGAAGATCAGCAGGCCCGCGCCATGCTGTTTCGCACGCGGCAGATGTTTGTTGGCCAGCGCACCCAGATGATCAATGCTTTACGTGGCCATCTCGCCGAACACGGCCTAGTCGCCGCCCGAGGACCCGCCCATATCAAGACGCTTGCGGACGCAATTGCCGATGGTGACACGGCGCTGCACCCGGAAGTTCGAGACCTCAGCCAAATATATCTGGAGCAGATCGAGGGATTGAATGCGCGTGTCGCAGAGCTCGACGCAAAGATGAGATGTGCCGCTAAGAAAGCGGACTCGGTCCGCCGCGCACAGACCATGCCGGGCGTCGGCCCTGTTACGGCTCTTGCGACCCCAGCAATGGGCTGTCGCACAGGGCTCCATCGCAACAGTGCATTCGGGCTGTTAGCTCATAAATGCAAGAAGCTGAACACGCGTCAGTTTCTTACGAAAAATAACGGCTCCGTTTGCGCAAGCCCCGTGAAGTTTAAACACGCGCTTTACAAGGTCTATGCCGATTATGCTAACTTCTGACATGAATGCTCTCCCTTTGAATGATGCTTACTGAAGCATCACAGTGGCACATTACGATGCCGGTAGGTGGGGGCATCCACGCCATCAACAAAGCCGACTGCTGTGGAAGTGCTTGAATGGGTGGCTTTTTGTCATGAGTAATGGCCACGAGACCGCCCTGCCCGTCTCAACTCAAATCCTTCTGATAAGACCCTCTGGTGGCCTCGCTGTCCTAGTGAGCCTGGTTTCCGCTTACACCTTGGGCATGAACTCCACGACGAGCGGATGGTCCGAGAGGGTGAGCTGAATAGCATCAGGGGCGCTTGCGATGTGGATCGGTTCTGTGCCCGAAGTAGGGTCGTAAATGCGAAGGCTTTCTGGTGGATTTTCAAAATGCAGCACGGTTTCGGCACTGCTTTGGAGCATCTCGCCCCAAATGACATATTGGAACATGCCGTCGCTGCGGTGCAAGAGAAGGTCGTGCACAAGCGGGGTCTGCCCTTCTAGGAAAAGACCGACCTCGGCCGGGTCATCTGCGGCCACTCCTCTCGGGGCGGGGTCGGCTAGGATCGTTGTGAGGTTGTGCAGATAGAGCGCTGCGGGGCGCGGGCTGTAATCCGGCGCAAAGAAGCCAAAGGCTTGGTTGCCCGTCTCGTCGGTTCTGTCGCGCAGCAGATAGACTGATGTATGCGCATAACCCCGCGCAAACTGTGCTAGGTAAAGGTTCATAAGATGTAGGCCATGCAACGCCTCAGGCACCTCGTCTGAGACCGTAACGCCGGTTTCCGTGGTAACCCTAGGCAGCAGCGTCAGATCCTCGTCCGCGTAACCTTGGAACTTGTTGCGCCACGTTCGACCGAAATTGACATACAACCCGTTAACGCGGGACGCCCGCGAGGGGTCAGCGGCATCCCAGACCTTGTTGTCGGTCAAGTCTGGCGCATTCCAATGATAAACGTAATTGTGCACATTGGCGAAATCGGCATAGCGTGTGCCATCGGGCATCAACGTGCTGGCACCAACCGGGATCTCGAGGAATTGCAAGCCTGCATTGTCAATCTGCGCGCCCACGTCGGAGGTCGACCAGACGGGATAGTCGCGCAGTTCGGGATGGTTTTTAACGGCGATGTAGAGGTCGCGCTGAAGCCGTGCCACCGATATCCAAGAGCCCGATCCGCCACCCTTTTCGCCTTTATAAGTTACGCCCCAGTTGTTGGGCTCGTTATTTCCTTCGAAGGCAAGGAGCGCCCCGTTGCGCGCCAGCACGAGCCCGGTTTCGATAAGTTTATCGAGGTCGCTTCCACCGCTGACGAGGCCCCAATTCAACAAGGCACCCGTCTGGCGGTGCAGCTCAAGCATGGTTTCGATCGTGTTCAAGCCCTGCGTGCTGAGCCCCTCTATCCCGGCGCGCACCCAACGGAAGCCGCAATACCGCACCATCTCGATGGTCCGCTCGATCGGCTGACCGCGGTCAGGAAAGGTCGTTACCACCCCGATGCTGTCAAGAAAATTGCGGGTGGACTGCGCTCGCAACGTGACAAAAGTGGGCGCGCCCATGGCTTGGGTGGCAGCGAGCCCCAGTCCAGACGAGGCAAGCATCCCCAGCATAGTGCGCCTGCTCGGCGATAGGTGATTTGAACGAAACAAGCGGCTTTTCCAATTCATTTCTCATCCGAATATTCCATATTACCAGCATCACCGCAACCTCGCGGCGGATGGGTTTCCCACTGTGTTTCGTTGTTGGACAGACTTCCTACTTTCCTCATTTATCTTTGGGATGTGCACCAATCCGCATTTTTTCGATGTCGGAATGAAGTCCGCTTTGGGCTCAAACGTCCAGTTGGTTGCGGTCATCTGCAATGTCCGCTGTGCGGGAACAAGCCGACCTCAGTGCTTCCAATATAAGCGGCGGCTTTCGGCAAATGCGCGCTTGCCTGGACACAATTGTAGCAGCTCAAATCGGTGGTAAGCGTGTATGAAAATACAAGGCAGTTACGCAAATGCGCACCGATGCTGGGTGCCCAAACAGGCAGGCATGGAACAAGCTGGCCATCGAGATTTCGCGGCATAGGGGTCATGCAGGTTGGCTGGAATACCCGCCAGGCAACAAATCCGTCTTCCCCAAAGTATCAGCGAGACGTCCGGCAGCCAAAGCTATGTCTTGGCGTATCATAGGCACTTTCGATACGCTGGTGCTGTCATGGCTGGTCATCACCTATATTTGCCCACCCTTTGGACGTGAAGACAATTACAGCGACGCGTTACATGGGTAATCCCCCCTAAAATTAGTGGTGTTCAAAAGTAGAATCTTCTCGGCAAGATATCTAATATTGCGCCTACTTCAAAACCCGAAAGTTCTCGTGGGTTATGACGCGGAAGTTGTCTGAGACCTTGTCGCGGAATTTCGTCCATTCTTGCGGGATGGTTTCACGCATGAATGCAAGGATGGCGTCGGCGAACTGCTTCTGACTTGGGTAGTAGCGATTGTGGGTCACGTATTGATGCAAGACGGCCCAAAGCCGCTCAATCGAATTGAGATTAGGGCAGTAAGGCGGCAGCTGGATCAGATGGATACGGCAAGCTGCCCTGGCGAAGAAGGCTCTGACATCGGGCCCTTTGTGGTAGGCAGCGTTGTCCCAGATGACATGAATGATGCGCTTATCAGCATTGCGCGCTTCGATCTTGGTCAGAAGCTGTGTTGCACTGACCCCATCAACGGTTGTGGGCTCGACAAAAGGTGCATCGAAGGTTTCGAGATTTACAGCCCCATGAATGTTTACACGACCACGCCCTGCTGTGCTGAGAACCGCTGGGTTCCATCCCACCTTCACCCATCCAAATGCAGGCTTGGTCTGGTATTCTGGATGCACCGTATCGGCGAAGTAGACGGCTTCATCTGCAGGCAACTCACGTATCAGGCGTCCGTAGAATGCGATGAAAGCGGTCTGCATTTGCGCTGATGCCACGCGCGGCAAGGACTTGGGCTTGCGGTATTCAAAGCCCAGTCGGGCCAGAATTTTGATGCAGCCAGAATGGGAATAGTTCAGACCGCATTCAGCCGCGACATGAGCCCTGATCTCGACCGTCGAGCGACAGAAGCGTACCTCCAGCCAAGCGCATAACGCAACCTACTGGGCCTGCGTCATACGGGACTGACCGCCTTTCCAGCCGTCGTAGGCAAGCGCATCCCAACCATCTTGCAGGTAGGTTTTATCCCAGCCCCGGATGGTATCGTCTTCCAGGTAGAGAAACTTTGCGATCAGAGCACAGCTTTCCCCTTCGTCAAGCAGCAGGGTCGCATTTGCCCGGCGGGCAATGCCGTGATCCTCGCACTGGCGACGCACGCAAGCCTCAAGCTCGAGGCGGTCTGCTGAGGAAAGAAAGCCGGGGCGGATCATAGGCATAGCTGAATCGTTCCAAACCCAGCCGTCAAGACTTCAAATTCGGCTTATGTGGGACTCGGAGTATATTCATAAAATGACCTTTGAAAGAGTATAACCTATGGCAATTATCCTTCGTGTCTCACGACGCGGACCGTCAAGGATTTTCTAATAAAATTTACGCTGCACGACGAAAAACAGCGTTATTTCCATATACTTTATGGTTTTGATCGGCGTGACCACTTGTGCGAATCAGATAAATCGGCGCAGTTCTTAGTTAATACTTTTTTTCATTAGCATTTTTTGTAAGTTTTTTAGCTATATTTTTTTGGTTAGCCGTCGTTGTGAACGTCCCGTCCCCCCCTCTTCGACACAATCTCATTTGTGATTATCGTGTCTTGTGCACGGGGTACGGCTACGAGGCATTTTGATCGGAGATTAATATGAATGTTCCCATTGCTACGGGCAGATACAGCGCCATCGGGGCAGATGCACTGTTTCGTCTGCCACAGGCCAACCGGTTGCCGGCCGAAACGCGCCAAGCTTTGGCCGTTGTGTCGAAAGTCCTGCCATTCCGCGTGAATACGCATGTCACGTCAAATCTGATTGACTGGGACAATGTGCCGGACGATCCGATCTTCCGGCTGGTCTTTCCGGCTGTTGAAATGTTGACGAAGGACGACTTTGACCGGATGCGCAAATTGGTCGAAGCAAAGGCCTCGCCCGCTGAAATCGCCGTTGCTGCGGCTGCGATCCGGTCCAACCTGAATCCACATCCGTCCGGCCAGCGCGAACACAACGTCCCCGAACTGGACGGAGAGCCGGTGCAGGGGTTCCAGCACAAATACCGTGAAACCTTGTTGTACTTTCCCGCACGCGGCCAGACCTGCCACGCCTATTGCACCTTCTGTTTCCGATGGGCGCAGTTCGTCGGGGATACGTCCCTGAAATTCGCCAGCAAAGAAGCCCAAAATCTGGCGCGCTATCTAGAATCTCACCGGGAGGTGTCGGACGTTCTGTTTACCGGTGGCGATCCCATGATTATGGCCACGCATCATCTGGCCGAAATGATTGAACCCTTGCTGACCGCCGAATTTGAGCATCTTCAGACGTTCCGGATTGGCACAAAAAGCCTTACATTCTGGCCCCAGCGCTTTGTCACCGACTCCGATGCGGATGATTTTCTTCGGCTGGTTGAACGTATCACCCGTATGGGCCGCAATGTTGCGATCATGGTGCATGTGAACCACTGGCGCGAGCTGGATACGCCAATGGCACAGCGTGCGATCCGCCGGTTGCGCGATGCGGGTGCCGTGCTAAAAAGCCAAGGTCCGCTGCTACGCGGCATCAACGACAGCGCAGAGGTCTGGGCCAAGAACTGGACGGAACAGGTGCGGCAGGGCATCCACCCCTATTATATGTTCGTAGAGCGTGACACCGGCCCGCGGCAATTCTTCGAAGTGCCCTTACACGAGGGGCTTCAGATTTACCGCGATGCAGTCAGCGCGGTCAGCGGTTTGGCCCGATCAGCCCGCGGCCCCGTGATGAGCGCAGACCCCGGCAAAGTCGAAGTGCTTGAGGTCGAAGATCGTGGCGACAGCATGCACTTTTTGTTGCAATTCTTGCAGGCCCGCGATCATGGCCGCGTCCGACGACCGTTCTGGGCCGAAGGCAAGAAAGACGCTACTTGGGTATCGCAACTGCAGGTACGTGACCCTGTTACGCAAAATCTGGTGCCATTTAGCTGATAAGCTACCGACCGCCACAAGACGGTCGGTAGCGTTATCCTTTAACCTGCGGCTTGCAGCGCTGGGCGATCTTGACCCGCATCCAGCACGGCCGACGGTGCTGTCATGTGTGGACGGCTCCGTTTACGCAAGGTTTATTTGAGCTGATTTTGATCGTTGCAGGTTGCGGTCATGTGTCCGGCCTTTGTGCGCGGTGCCTATAACCGCTGGCCCTGATGAAGTCCGCATGCCGGGTCCCAATCAGACTAACGAGCTTGTGAGCCCTGACAGCACCTCGGGGTGTCCCGGTAGCGGTCCCGTTTGATCATCATCATTCACTTCTGCCCTTGCATCTCTTTGCAGCGATGTGGTGCGCCGCATATCCTTAATTCGTTCAGGTGGCCGGTGTGGCCTTGTAGATTTATCCCTTCACGAGCAGTGCCCATGCGGTACGGGCGGTCTTGTTGGCGATGGCGACGGTGACAACCCGGGTCGGCTTGCGCTCTAGGAGCGATCGGACCCAAGCGCCCGTTCGGGTGTCGGTGGTTGGTGCCCGCCGTGTGACGGAGGTGGCACCGACAACCAGCAACCGACGCAGGTAGCGGTTCCCCATCTTTGATATATGCCCGAGCCGATCCTTGCCCCCCGAAGAGTTCTGTCTGGGCACAAGGCCGAGGTAGGCTGCAAACTGTCGGCCGGATTTGAAGGCAGTTGGATCGGGCACGCTGGCTGCCAGCGCAGTCGCCGTGATGAGGCCGACACCCGGGATCATCTCGAGCCGTTGGCTCGCGGCGTTCCGCCGATGCCACGCCAGAAGTTGGCGCTCAATCTTACGGACTTCTTGTTCCAAGCCGTTGAGTTGTGCCGCCAAAGCCTGAAGGGCAGACCGGGCGGTCTCTGGCAAACCCAGATCACCTTCGTCTGCCAGGCCGCCGACAAGTTCTGCCACCTTCCGCGGCCCCTGCGCGGCGATAATCCCAAATTCGGCGAAGTGCCCACGGATGGTATTCAGGATCATCGTACGCTGTCGCATCACAAGGTCACGAGACCGGTGCAGCACAAGAACACCTTGCTGCTCCTCGGTCTTCACGGGCACGAACCGCATGTTCGGCCGTGTGACAGCCTCGCAGATGGCTTCCGCATCTGCGGCATCGTTCTTTTGCTTTTGACATATGGCTT
>Ga0222645_100469_pt1 | contig 22884 bp, 20 predicted proteins | sample AntAcemetagen292_FD_179881 | JGI IMG/M metagenome (GOLD analysis project Ga0222645, IMG submission 179881) | Saline water microbial communities from Ace Lake, Antarctica - #292 | ecosystem: Environmental > Aquatic > Non-marine Saline and Alkaline > Saline | place: Antarctica: Ace Lake | collected...
CACAAATACAGAGCTGTCCGGATCGGCAAAATCATACACACCACGGTACCCCGCCGCATGTACGTTTTCAAACGGATTTGGACCCATGCCAGACGTGCGGCCCCGCTGCAATGTGTTGTCGCCGCCGCTGGTGGATTGGCGAATGTTCACAAACCAGTTCAACACGGGAACGGTGCCCAATACGGGATGGTCATGGGTGGCTTGATGCATATCGCCCCAACGCAGGGCGGCAATGGTGCTGCCGCCTGTTGTCTCGTCGATCCAGATAAGCGCGTCGTCCAACGCCAGTCGTGCAATATCGGTGCAGGTTTCAACCGGCGCTGATTGTACCACGTCACACCACACCGATGCGCCGTCTGTGTTGCGAAAAACACGGTCGATAAACAGCGGGTTCACATGCGTAAACTCTGGTGTCAGCGGCCCCATCTCGTCGCGGATCAGGCGGTCTTGCAGGCTGCGCAACCACGCAGCATAAAGCAAGGGTTCGGGCAGATGTTCGTTCATTTCACCGTTCCACGCGCCGAGCAAATCAAGTGCCTGTTGGCGCCTGCGCTCTGGTGTACCATCGACCGCCGTTTCACCTGTAAACCACAGATCAGCCCCCATCAGCGGAAGCAAGGACCGCGCTGTATAGCTTACGGTGTCGAGTTGGGCTTCGATAAAACTTTCGCGGGTGTGGACAGCACGGCTTTGCATCAGGCGTTGCCAGCGGTTGATCCGTTGGCTGTCACCCCAGTCAAACGACATGTGATCGGGGAAGGCGCGGTCAACGATTTTATTGTTGGTGTTGCCTAATATACCACCCTGCGGATTCAAAAACTCCGGATTATCCGCATAGGGCAGGCGCCCTTTCCACCGGTTTTGCGGCAGGTATCCATAACTTGGAAAGCGGCCTTTACTTTGATGTAACGCATCACGGGCCGGAAACGCACCTATGGTTTTCAAAGCAATTTGATTTCGATCTGCAAGTGTCAGATTTTGCGATGGCGCAATATAGGTCTCAGCGGCGGCAATCGCGGCCTGTACCGATTTGGCAGCAGTGATGGCCAATGCCGCCGACATCGACGTGTCATTTTCGGACAGGGCTGTCCAGCTGATGGCAGCAACGTGCCCTGCGGGTGTGATCGCGCCAAGATCATATTGCGCAGCAGGCATTACGGGTCCGTTCACGCTCCACCGCAGTTTAACAGTCACCGCAGGCGCATCTCTGACGCGGATTATGCTTTCACGGGTGCGAAACGTGGCCCAGCCGTCGGGTGTGCGGTATTGCGTTGGATCAGCCGGGTTCAGTTCTTCCAACATCACATCCTGATCGTCCAGATAACTGCTGGTAAGACCCCACCCCAAATCAGCGCTGCGCCCGGTCAACACGGCAGGCATTCCGGGAATTGTACCACCGATAATGCCGCCAGATTTCAATTCAAGCCGCGCCAGATACCAGATTGACGGTGCTGTTAGTCCAAGGTGCGGGTCATTGGCCATTAACGTGGCTCCGGCGGCCGACCTGTCGATTGCGGCAGCCCAGGCATTGGATGCGCCGGCAAGCGCGGGTGCTTTGGACGGGTTTAACGGCCCATATGCCATCCGGCTGTCGGGTGTGTAGCGCGGCAGGTTCGGCACCAATTGTGCATAATCTGGCAGGGCAGCAATGCCTGTGCTTGGATCGTCGGGCAAAATATCGGCCAAGCGTGTAGATGGCAACATCAACGACGTGCGGGCGCGCAAAACTTCTTTTTCCAAGTGCGATGACAATTGTAATGCCATCAGTTTCAAAATCGCCAGACTGTCGGCGGGTTGCCACGGCGCAACAGCGTGATTGAATATCCACATTTCCGGCGCACCGCGGCCGCGGGATCCTGCATTGATCTCTGCCAGCCACGCATTGACGCCCGCCGCATAGGCATCAAGCGCAATGGTGGTTTTTGCATCTTGATCATCGACCGACGCAACAGCGAGATTGTAAATGTCAAACCGGCGCAGCGCCTTGTCGATTTCAAGCGTGCGTGCGCCAAACAACTCCGACAACCGTCCTTGGGCTGTCCGGCGAAGCATTGTCATTTGCCACAACCGGTCTTGGGCATGTGCAAAGCCAAGCGCAAAATAAACGTCTGCATCATTTGCGCCAAAAACATGCGGAACATTGGCGTTATCACGCACGATTTCGACGGGCGCATTCAGGCCGGACGCCGCAACATCCAGTGTGTAATCCGGTAAAGACCGCGATGCAAAATAATAGGCCAACCCGAATGTAGCCACGACCAAAAAGATCATCGCGCAAACAAGCCGAAGCAACCATCGAAACAAAATTGCCATAAGATAAAAGGCCTTAAACAGTGCAGTTGCATTCAGGTGTAGCGAGTCCAGCCGCGCTGTGCCACCGTTTAAGCGCGGGCCTGCGCGATCTTCAAGGCGTGGTCCACAGCCGTTTGCGGGGTTGTAAAAACCGCCACCCCAAGATCAGCAAGCAGATGCGCGGCATTCGCCATCGAAGCTTGGGCCAGAACAACAGTGTTATAGGGGTGCGCCGCACAAGCACGGCGCACATCCGTGGCAATGGCCAGGTCAAACAGGTCCATGTCGCCTGCGGTAAAATGCGACCATGCGGCGGCGCACACAATTGTATGCTGTGTGATATCAACCTGCGCTGTGTGCGCACGGGTCGCCAAAAGCGTTTGTGATGCATCACGCGTGCTTTCCAGACATATCACCACTAAAATATCTCCTCCTGCCGCCACCGCGCAGTCGAATGCAGGTGTATCAATGCGCAACACATGTGGATTATCAAGCGCGTCAATCACTGGTCCCAAAGTTGAACAGGTACACAAAATCACATCTGCCTGATCAAGCTGTGAGACCGCGTTTTTTACACCGCAACGCACATGGTCCACCCCGTGTGTCTGCGCGCGCACAAGCAATTCCGGTGCAACATGATGGACAGTTTGCACACCGCGGCCTGCGACCAACATATCGAATGTGGCCACATGCACTTGGGCGGTGTGCAAAAAACCGATTTTCATTTTTCGGGCATTAATCCGCGCGGACTGAACCGTAGCACAAGCAAGAGAACCAGCCCCATTGTAAACAAGCGGAAATGCGCGGCGGCATCTTCCATCCGGATACGGAACCAATGGTCGGTTGCAAAACCGGATGTGGTTATTTCTGCCACCCAATGTCCAAGCGGTTCAACCATCACCCATAGCCACCAGATTAAAAACCCGCCAAGCACCGCGCCAAAGTTATTGCCTGAGCCGCCAACAATAACCATGACCCAGATCAAAAAGGTAAAGCGCAATGGCTGATATGCTGTTGGCGTCAACTGCCCGTCAAGGGTTGTCATCATTGCGCCGGCGATCCCGCAAATTGCCGATCCCAGAATGAAAATTTGAAGATGGCGTGCGGTCACGTTTTTACCCATGGCTTCGGCAGCGACCTCGTTGTCACGGATCGCACGCATCATCCGGCCCCACGGACTGTTCAATGCGCGTTGGGCAAGCCAGAGCAAAGCAATCAAAAAGACTGCAAACAAAACAGCGTAACCTATTTTGGTATAAAGCGTTGACGCCGTTGTCGGGTCCAACCCCCACGACACGGCTTGTGCAACAAAGTCCGGGTCATTTTGCAGATCGACTTCGTATGGAACAGGCCGCGGAATGCCATTTACGTTCTTGACGCCGCGCGATAGCCAGTCTTCGTTTTTCATGATGGCAATAATAATCTCTGCGATGCCCAGGGTTGCGATTGCAAGGTAATCCGACCGCAGCCCAAGCGCAGTTTTGCCGATAATCCATGCAGCACCTGCCGCAAGCACACCACCAACTGGCCATGCAACAATCGTTAACCACCCATAATCCCTGTAATTTTCGCCACCCCAGTTCAAACCACCCAAATAACCAGTCGCGGCTGGATTGATGGATTCAACCCCTGCGACACCGCCATCAAATATAGCCCGAAATGCAAAGAAACCGCCAACAAGCACTGCAAACGTGATCAGACCGCGCGATCGCCCCTTGGGCAACCACGCATAAAGTTTGATCACCCCGACAACGGTAATTATACCAAACACCAAACCTGCCACGATCTGAAAACCGCCCGCAGACCATGCGCCAGATGTTGTTGGCATTGAGATCAACACTGTCGCCAAACCGCCCAGCGCGACAAATCCCATTATTCCGATGTTGAACAGCCCGGCAAACCCCCATTGCAAATTCACACCCAGAGACATAATTGCGCCGATCAATGCAAAGTTCAGCATTTTAAGCGCGGAATCCCACGACCCTGAAAAAATCCAGAATGTTGTCGACCCTTCAAGGATATAAAGGGACGCAACCCCCACCACGAGCAGTACATTGCGCAATGAAATGGTCATACGGATTTCCCTTTGAACAGGCCGGTCGGTTTGAACAGCAGCACAATAATCAAGATCGAAAAGCTGACGGCGAATTTGTAATCAGTGGACAGCAATTGCACCAGACTTGACGGTTCAAGACTTTCTGGCAGCAAATACTCCAGTACTTTCTTGAACGCGTATGTGATTGTGACCTCGGAAAATGCGATCACAAAGCCACCGGCAATCGCGCCCAAAGGACTGCCCAAACCACCCACAACAGCGCTGGCGAAGATCGGAAGCAGTAACTGGAAGTAAGTGAACGCCTTGAACGATTTGTCCAATCCGTAAAGCACGCCCGCAGTCGTTGCGAGGGCCGCGACAATCATCCATGTGACCATCACCACCTTTTCGGGATTAATACCAGACAGCAGGGCTAGGTCTTCGTTGTCCGAAAACGCCCGCATCGACTTGCCTGTGCGGGTTTTATTCAAGAACCAGAACAAGACCGACACCACAATAATCGCGACAACAACCGTGATCCCTTGTGTTGTTTTGATTGCAAGACCTTCTTCAAGGCCGGTCATTTCTTTGAACGTGCGCACCGAAATGATGAAACGTTCACCATCGGTAAACCGGATATCACTTACACCAATCAAAACGCGCACCACACCGTTCATGATGAACATCACACCCATTGATACGATCACAAGGATGACAGGCGCGGCTTTTTGTTTGCGATAAAACCGGTAAACAAAACGGTCAGTCACAAGGACCAACACACATGTTGCCGCGATCCCGACAGGCAATGCAAGCAACGCAGTGGGCAAGGGACCAAAGGTCACCCCGAGCGACAGCAGCAGTGATGTGAACAAAATTGTAATCGCAGTGCCAAAGGCCATCGTGTCGCCATGGGCGAAATTCGAAAATCGCAAAATGCCATAGATTAATGTGACACCCAGCGCACCAAGCGCAAGCTGCGCGCCATATGCCATTCCGGGCACAATCACGTAGTTTAACATCGCCACAATGGCATTCAGGAAATCCATTCGTTATCTCCTTGGCAAGCGCTGGAATATGAAATCGTCATTGGGACCTGCATGTGTAATGTGAATTGCTTGGTGTTGCTTTTGCGCGCCAAAATACGGGGATCTGGTGGCAGACAAAGGGTGTTCACCGCGTTTGTGTCTGCCTGATCCATCAGACATATCGCTGTTACGGGGTCTGCGCGTGAAACGGCGGCAACAGGCGGTGCGCAAAGTGCGGGTGATGTGGAGATGATCATCCGCCCAGAAAACTCCGGCGGACTTCTTCATCCGCAAGCAGTTCTTTGCCAGTTCCGGTGTGGGCATTGGTACCTTGCACCAAAACATAGGCTTTGTCTGCAATTTCAAGGGCTTGTCTGGCGTTTTGTTCCACCATCAAAATCGGGATACCAGTGCGGGCAACCTCGATAATCCGGTCAAACAGTTCATCCATCACAATTGGAGACACGCCCGCCGTCGGTTCGTCGAGCATCAAAACCTTGGGCTTCGTCATTAACGCGCGGCCCACGGCCACTTGCTGGCGTTGGCCGCCAGACAATTCACCGGCCGCTTGATAACGCTTATCTTTCAGGATCGGAAACAGATCATAAATTTGTGCCATGGTATCGCGAAAATCATCTGTCCGGATGAACGCGCCCATCTCGAGGTTTTCTTCAACGGTCAATGACGTGAAAATATTGGATGTTTGCGGGACAAACCCCATGCCTTTCACCACACGCTCTTGCGGGCTAAGTTTGGTAATATCCTCGCCGTCCAGACGCACAACGCCCGAATGCACGTTCAACATGCCGAACACGGCTTTCATTGCTGTGGATTTACCCGCGCCGTTCGGGCCGACAATAACCGCGATTTCGCCCCGATTTACGGAAATGGTGCAGCCGTGCAAAATATCGGGGCCTTTGCCGTAGCCGCCCGTCATTTGGTCACCAATCAGGAATGGTTCAGACATGCGTCCACCTCGCTTTTTTCAAAATACTTAAAATCTGTCCCATCAGGCGGTGGCCACCTGATCTTTGTTTTTCAAACCGGTGCCAAGATAGGCCTCGATCACTTGGTCATTGCCTTTGATTTCGCTCAAGGTTCCTTGGGCAAGGACCTTGCCTTCGGCCATGCAGATCACCGGATCACATAGTCGGCCGATAAAATCCATGTCGTGTTCAATGACAACGAAGGTATAGCCGCGTTCTTGGTTCAGGCGGATTATCGCATCGCCAATTGTATTAAGCAGGGTGCGGTTCACCCCTGCGCCAACCTCATCAAGAAATACGATTTTGGCATCGACCATCATGGTGCGGCCCAGTTCCAGCAGTTTTTTCTGCCCGCCAGACAGGTTCCCTGCTTTTTCATCTTTCAGGTGATCTATTGTCAAAAATTCCAGCACTTCGTCGGCCTTTGCCTTCAATGCGCGTTCTTCATCTGCGATGCGTTTGCGCCCGAACCATGCATTCCAAAGCGTTTCACCTGATTGTGCGCCGGGCACCATCATCAGGTTTTCGCGCACGGTCATGGTCGAAAATTCATGTGCAATCTGAAATGTGCGCAACAGTCCTTTGTGAAACAACGCATGTGGCGGCAGACCCGTGATGTCTTTGCCAAACATCGTCACACACCCTGACGTGGGTTCAAGAACGCCCGCTATCACATTGAAAAGGGTTGTTTTTCCGGCACCGTTTGGACCAATCAGTCCTGTAATTGTGCCTTCTTCAATGCGCAATGACGCACCATCCACGGCGCGAAAACCACCAAAGGTTTTCACAAGATTTTCCACAACGATCATAAAAGTCCCCCAAACACATACGAAATGTGTTGTAACATACTGAAATGGCGCAAGAAACCTTGCGCCATTTCAAAATCTATACCGGTTTAGCGGTAACCGATTGTGGAATATTCACCATCGGCAAATTCGATTTCCTGATAGTTGCCAGCAGATTCACCACCACCAATCAATTCAACCGCAGATGCACCAACATAATCAATGTCGCCACCAGCTGCCAGAATCTCGAGACCCTTTGCAAGCTCGCCCGGCATGATCAATTCGCCCGGTGCGTTTGCAACGTCCATGACGTGATCTTTGAAGTCAGCGGATGCAGATGACCCTGCGGCCTGCATGGCCAACATGATCAACGCAGCAGCGTCATAGCTTTCTGGTGAAAATGCGCCTGTGCCGTCAAAACCGGCGGCCGCAGCCAGTTCAACATACTTGCTTGCGCCTTCGTTATCTGTGCCGGGGTACGCGCCGTAAGATCCGTTCAATTCGGCCCCGAAGTTCTCATTCAACTTCACGCCGACCATGCCGTCTGGAAAGTAGAATGTTTCGAACGCTCCGGTATCAAGTGCAGAGCGCACAACGCCGGAACCACCTTGGTCAACGTAGCCTGCAACAACCAGAACTTCACCGCCTGCGGACGCAAGTGCGCCAACTTCTGCGGAATAGTCGGCTTTGCCGTCTTCATGTGCTGCAGAAATTGTCACGGTGCCGCCAGCAGCTTCGAATTCTGCCTGAAACGCATCAGCCAGACCTTTGCCGTAATCGTTGTTGGTATAGGTCAACGCAACTTCGGTGATACCGCGGTCCTGCAAGATGTTGGTGATGATCACGCCTTGACGCGCATCAGACGGGGCTGTGCGGAAAAACAGGCCATTGTCTTCGGCGGTGGACAGGCCCGGGGATGTGGCCGAGGGGGAAATAACCACAACGCCGTTTGGCAATGCCACGTTGGCAAGGATCGCGCCGGTTACGCCAGAACAGTCAGCGCCCATGATCGCGTTCACCTTATCGGCAGTGACCAGACGTTCCGCCGCGGTTGTTGCCGCGCCTGCGTCAATGCATGTGCTGTCTGCACGCACGGACGTCACTGTGGCGCCGCCAAGCAATGTGCCAGCTTCGGTGACTTCAGCCATTGCCAATTCGGCGCCAGCGCCCATCGCAGGAGTGATGGATTCCAATGGGCCGGTAAAGCCGAGGATCACACCGATTTTCACTTCTTCCGCATGGCCGTCTGCAAACGCAACGCCGGACATCATTGTGATGGCGGTTGTTGCCAAAAGTAGATTTTTCATTTGTCTCTCCCTAGATGGATATTTTTATCCTGAACTGGAGATTAACAGCCACTTTCGAAATGTGAAGCCGGAACCCGCGGTCGAACGTTCCGTAAATAGGTAATTTTGGAGGGAAAACGGCTTTTGCAGCAAAAATCAGATCGACAGACGTGCAGCATGGGTGCCGCGCTCGCGGTAAGGTGTTGTGTCATAGTGTGACCGGTAACATTTTGAAAAATGCGATGGCGACGCGAATCCACACGCAAGCGCCACATTTATCACCGTCATATCGGTCTGCATCAGCAGGTTCCGCGCCTTTTGCAAACGCAATTCCATGTAATACCGCTTTGGGCTGCGCGACAGATACCGCCGGAACAACCGCTCAAGCTGCCGCGTGGACATGCCGACATCGCGGGCCAGAACAGCAGGGCTGATCGGATCTTCGATGTTGGTTTCCATGATCTGGATCACCCGTGATAATTTGGGGTGACGCACACCGATACGTGTCGGAATTGACAGACGTTGCGTGTCTTGGTCTGTGCGGATCGACGAATAAATCAAAATATCAGCCACGGCATTGGCCAGATCCTCGCCGTGGTCATCGGCCACAATTTTAAGCATCAGATCGATCGATGCGGTCCCGCCTGCGGTTGTGATCCGGTTGCCATCTACCACAAAGACCGATTTGGTCAGCTCGACATTTTCGAACTCTTCCAGAAAACTGTCCTGGTTTTCCCAGTGGATGGTCGCTTTTTTCCCGTCAAGCAAACCGGCTTTTGCCAATGTGTACCCGGCCGTGCACAGCCCCGCAAGGATCACACCGCGCCGTGCCTCGCGCCGGATCCAGTTCAACAGACGCTTTGTGGTCGCGTGTTGCACATCCAGCCCGCCACATAACATGACAGTGTCATCGCGCTCCAGCTCGATCAGGTCGTTTTCCAATGTGAACCCGCACCCGTTGGAACAGGTGGCGATTTCGCCGCCTTCACCGATAATTTTCCAACTGTACAACTGTTTGCCCGATGTCCGGTTTGCAATGCGCAGACATTCAATTGCCGACGCAAAGCACAGCATTGTAAAGTTTTCCATCAACACAAACACAAACCTGCGTGGCTTGCCTGCGTGATCAACCGTGATGGTTTGGGGTTCAATCGTCATATTCTGCATTCTTTTGCGACGCTTTCGCGGGTTTACCCCACGACCACAACAGCTTTGCCACAGTACGGCAAGCGATTTATCCGCGTTTTTACTGACCAATGGTTGCAATTGTGGCCTATCAAGTGCCTTTTGCCATTGGCCTGCGATTTTCAGCGGGGTATAGACGAACCTGCTACCGCTAACACGCGGTGCACCACTTGATGAATTGGAGCAAGACGATGACTGATTGGCAAAAATCTGACTGGCGCAAAAAGCCGCGGGTCCAGATGCCCGACTATCTTGACGCAGATGCGTTAAAAACTGTCGAAGCGCGCCTGACCAGTTATCCACCTCTGGTATTTGCAGGTGAGGCCCGCAAGCTAAAAGCCAAGCTGGCTGATGTCAGCCGTGGCGACGCGTTTTTGTTGCAGGGTGGCGATTGCGCCGAAAGCTTTGCAGAATTTGCCGCCGACGGTATTCGTGACACATTCAAAGTGATGTTGCAGATGGCAATGGTCTTGACCTACGGCGCAAAAGTGCCCGTGGTAAAAGTAGGCCGCATGGCGGGCCAGATGGCCAAACCACGCTCTGCCGCGACAGAAACCGCCAACGGTCTGGAATTGCCCAGCTACCGTGGTGACATTATCAACGGGTTCGATTTTACACCCGAAGATCGCATTCCGGACCCCAAGCGGATGGAACAGGCATATTTGCAATCAGCTGCGACATTGAACCTGTTGCGGGCATTTTCCACAGGTGGATATGCCGATGTGCGCAAGGTCCATGCATGGACGCTTGACTTTACCGCAGGGCCAGAGGCTGAAAAATACCGCGAAATGGCGGAACGCATTGGTGATACGCTTGATTTCATGGAAGCCGCCGGCATCCGCGATCAGGCATCGCACACCATGCAGACCGTTGATTTCTACACCTCGCACGAGGCATTGCTGCTGGAATATGAAGAGGCGCTGACACGCGTTGACAGCACATCGGGCAAATGGCTTGCGGGATCAGGCCACATGATCTGGATCGGTGACCGTACACGCCAGCCGGATGGGGCGCATGTCGAGTTTTGCAAAGGCGTGCAAAACCCGATCGGGTTGAAATGCGGGCCGACTATGACATCGGGTCATTTGAAATCATTGATGGCATCGTTGAACCCCGACAATGAGCCGGGCCGTTTGACGTTGATCAACCGCTTTGGCGCCGGTGCTGTGGGGGATCACTTGCCCCGTCTGATCAAGGCCGTGCACGAAGAGGGCGCGAATGTTGTTTGGACCTGTGACGCGATGCATGGCAACACGATCAAATCGACAACCGGCTATAAAACGCGGCCTTTTGAAAGTGTTATGCGCGAAGTGCGCGAATTCTTTGGCGTACACAATGCCGAAGGGACCGTTCCGGGTGGCGTACATTTTGAAATGACGGGCAAGGATGTCACCGAATGTACCGGTGGCGTGCGTGCCGTAACCGACGAAGACCTGTCCGATCGTTACCACACGGCCTGTGATCCGCGTCTTAATGCATCGCAATCGCTTGAACTGGCGTTTTTGGTATCCGAAGAACTGTCCGCCCGCCGCAACCAGTTGCAGCAGGCACAGGCGGTGTAACTCAGCCGTTATTCACAACCAAAGTCAAAGCCGGGCGCAGCAATGTGTCCGGCTTTTTCGTTTGCGGCCCCTGTGGGCCCTTTGATGGTACCATGCGCATGGTTTGCAGCACATCGTGGCGGATCGGTTTGGTGTCGTCGATACACAAACGGCGGTGCCGCGGCCCCAGTGGCCCATCAGTGACCATTGCACCGATCACGCGCGTGACCTCGCCGTGCGCATCACACAATGGCATCATCAATATCTGACCTTGCACCGCTTTGCGCAAGAATGTGGCTGGAACCGTTAACGGGATGGCGATTACTGCTGGATCGGCAAACACCGATTCAAGATAAACCGAGAGCGTTGATCGGTCATCCGGACCGAAAAACGCAGATAACGGCATGCCGCGCGGGTCCATCCGCAAGATATCGTGCAGTTTTTGCCCTGCCACACGCACACGCGCGACGCCCGGCGCCACCCGCTGTAAAACAAATGTCCATGGCAAAGCATCATCCAACATATTGGGGTCGATATCATTGCGCGCAGGCACCATTTGCGTGCCACGCATATCGCGCCAGTGGGCTTCTACGTTTTGCAAAACGGGGTGCAAGGTGTCATCACTGCGGCGTGTATGGGTCGGAAACAACGTGGTCTGTGTCATGGAGCATGTCCTTTGATGGCGGGGCAAGTCATTTGGCTTTGGTATCATTAAGACATATTTAACCAATTTGATCAGATAAAACACTTAACAAAGTGTTAATGGGTTAACGCCGTCCCCTGCGCCCACCTTGCTCTTGGTGCAAAAACATCCATAAATATGCATGACATATATCGGAGTAGATATTTTACATGCTGTATTCCATGACCGCATTTGCAAGCCAGACAGGCGAACTCGGATCCACAAACTGGGTGTGGGAAATGCGCGGGGTGAATGCGCGCGGGCTCGATATTCGGGTGCACATGCCCGATGCACTGTCCCGACTAGAAACAGCGGTGTGCGCGGCCCTGAAAGCCCGCCTGCACCGTGGCACGGTGACGTTGAATTTACGGATAACACAAACCGATTCCGCGCAAGCATCACAGCTTGATCCCGTGCAACTGACGGCAGTTTTGAACGCACTGGATAAGGTACAAGACCGCGCGCGCGATCTGGGGGTTACACTTGCCCCGTCGACAGCGGCGGATATTTTATCACAGCGCGGTGTGATGGTGGCAGGTTCGCCCACACAAAACACCAAAGACCTTGGTGCGGCTGTGCTTTCCAGTTTAACACCGTTGATTGCTGATTTTGTCGCCATGCGCGCGGCTGAAGGGACCGCAATTTCGCGGAGTGTGATGGGGCAATTAGACCGGATTTCGGTGCTTGCCGCCCAAGCTGGTCACATGGCACAGGCCCGCAAGCCTGAAACCGCAGCGCAATTGACCAGATCCTTGCAACGTATCTTGCAAGACGTGACACCTGTAAATCCTGACCGGATTGCCCAGGAACTGGCGCTGCTGGCTGTTAAGGCTGATGTCACCGAAGAAATTGACAGATTGGCGGCGCATGTGGTGGCTGCACGCAACATTATGGCAGATGATATGCCAGCGGGGCGCAAACTTGATTTTTTGTCACAAGAATTTAACCGTGAGACAAATACACTGTGCGCCAAGGCGGGCGCACTGCCGTTAACGGCGATTGGACTTGAACTTAAGTCCGTGATTGATCAGATGCGAGAACAAATTCAAAACGTGGAGTAGACCCATGGCGCGACGTGGCCTTTTAATTATTCTATCATCACCGTCAGGTGCCGGAAAATCCACATTGGCAGGGCGGTTGCGCAAATGGGACGCAAGTCTGCGGTTTTCGGTATCCGCGACAACCCGTGATCCGCGAGCCGGTGAAGTGGATGGAAAAGACTATTATTTTGTCACCACCGAAGTATTTCAAACCCATGTGGCTGACGGTGAAATGCTTGAACATGCGCGTGTGTTTGAAAATTATTATGGATCACCCAAAGGTCCGGTGCAGGCTGCCATTAACGAGGGCCGTGATGTTTTGTTCGACATTGATTGGCAGGGCGCCCAACAGATCAGCAATTCAACCCTGCGTGATCATGTTTTGTCGATTTTCATTTTACCGCCGTCTATTCCCGAATTGCACCGCCGTCTGGTCAGCCGCGCACAAGACGACCCTGCAACAATTGAACGCCGTATGCAAAAAAGCTGGGATGAAATCAGCCATTGGGACGGCTATGACTATGTAATGGTCAACGATGACCTTGACCAAACAGAAGAACGGTTAAAAACAATCATTTCCGCAGAACGTCTGCGCGCCAGTCAACAGCCCGACTTAATGAATCATGTCCGTGATTTACAAAGCCAGTTCGAGGATCGCTAATGTTATACGCACTTGGTGATATATCCCCGACTGTGGACCCCGATGCGTGGATTGCACCCGAGTGTTATGTGATGGGCGATGTAACAATCGGTGCAGGTGCATCAGTCTGGTTTGGCGCGGTCTTGCGCGGTGACAATGACCCGATCACCGTGGGGGCTGGCAGTAATATCCAGGAAAACAGCGTCTTGCATACCGATGCTGGATGTCCCCTGACAATTGGTGCGGGATGTACCATTGGCCATAAGGCGATGCTGCATGGTTGCACAATAGGTGACAACACGTTGATCGGGATGGGCGCCACAGTGCTTAACGGTGCTGTGATCGGGCAAAATTGTCTGATCGGGGCAGGGGCGTTGGTGACTGAAAACAAAACAATCCCTGACGGATCGCTTGTGATGGGTGTGCCTGCCAGGGTCGTGCGCCCGCTAGATGATGCAGCCATTGCCGCGCTGCGCCAGTCTGCCCGCCACTATACGAAAAATGCAGCACGGTTTCGCCGTGATTTGAAAGAGATTTGACATGACACAGCCTCCAAAAAGCATTGTGCGCCGCACCGCTTGGCCCACATCGGTATCACGGCCTGTGGTAACGCCACTTCAGCCATCGGTTGTTTATGCGTCGCCTGATCCCGATACGCTTGATGCGCAATATGCCGATGCCAGCGGCTATACCTATGCCCGCGAAGGCCACCCCAACGCCGATGTTCTGGCACAAAAAATCGATATGCTGGAAGGCGCCACAGACGGCATTATCACGGGGTCCGGCATGTCCGCCATCGGGGCCGTGTTTCTGGGATGCTTGAAGGCTGGCGACCATGTTTTGGGAGGTGACCAGCTTTATGGGCGCACACTGCGGCTTATGACGCAAGATTTGCCCAAATTCGGAGTGGAAACATCGTTTGCCGACCCCACTGATGCGGCTGCGATGCGCGCGGCGGTGCGGCCAAACACCAAAATGATCATCGTCGAAGTTGTGTCCAATCCAACCATCCGTGTGGCGGATATGCCTGAAATTATAGCATTGGCGGCTGAAATCGGCGCATTGTTGGTGGTTGATAACACATTTACAACACCGCGCAGTTACCGCCCGTTTGATCATGGTGCCGATATTATCGTGCATTCTGTGACAAAATTACTCGCGGGGCATTCGGATGCGACATTGGGTTATGTTGCTGCGCGTGATCCAGCGGTGCGCACGGCAATCAACACGGCCAATGTCACATGGGGTCTTACCCCAAGTCCGTTCGATTGCTGGCTTGCGGAACGGGGCCTGCATTCATTTGAACTGCGGTTTGATCGTGCGCAGGACACTGCGACAAAGCTGGCTGATGCCTTGGCCCAAACCAAGGGCATCAAACGTGTCATTTACCCGACCCGCCACGACCACCCCGACCATAACCGCGCGGTTGCACTGTTGAACGGGCGCGGCGGCAATATGTTGTCGTTCGAGTTGACTGGCGGACGTGATGCGGCCAATGCGTTTACCCGCGCCGCGTCGCAAATTGCGTTTGCACCGACACTGGGCGATGTGGGCACAACCCTGTCACACCCGCCAACATCGTCGCACCGTGGGCTAACGCCAGAAGGCCGCACCGTATTGGGCATATCAGAAGGATTTTTTCGCGTGTCCGTCGGAATTGAAGATGCGGATTTGCTGATTTCAGAAATGACAGCCGCAGCAGAGGCAACCGTAAGCTAAAGCCAATCACTGTCCCCGAATGTGCAACAAGGTAAACCTGATGGCCAACATGACCGATACAGATTTAACCGATGTTATCGGGGCCATGGTGTTTCCAGCAGCTGTAATCGGGCACGACGCGCGCATTGTTGCCACAAACGTACAGTTTGACCGCGTTCTTGGCACGGCATTTCAGGGGCGGCATTTTATTACGGCACTGCGTCACCCCGCGGTCATCGACGCGATTGAAATGACTTTCAAAAATGGCGGGGTGCAGACCTGTCCTTATGTCACGCAGGTCGACGGGCGCGAAGCCGGCTTTGACTTGCATGCATCCAAGGCCGGATCGCGCGTTCTGATCACGCTCATCGACCGGACAGATGCCGATCAGACCGGCAGGATGCGCACCGATTTTATCGCCAATGTCAGCCATGAATTGCGCACCCCGCTTACGGCGTTGACGGGGTTTATCGAAACCTTGCAAGGGGCTGCGCGGCACGATCCCAAAGCGCAAAACCGGTTTTTGGGCATCATGTCACAAGAGGCGGGGCGCATGACGCGGCTGGTTGATGAGCTGATGGTTCTTAGCCGCCTTGAAGGGTCCGAGCGGGTCCAGCCGACCCAGAATGTATCACTGACACATGTGGTGACCACCGGGTTGCAAGCGCTGCATCCAATTGCGCAAGCTGCCGATATGTTTATCGAGGTAAATTTACCAACCCACCCTGTCACAGTACAAGGCGACGCCGCCCAGTTGCAGCAGGTGCTTACAAATCTGGTCGAAAATGCACTAAAATACGGTGGGTCGGGTCAGCGTGTCGTTGTCACGGTGACGCCACATCAGATGCAGTCGCGTTTGCGCACCAATGGCACCACATTGACGGTACAGGATTTTGGCGATGGCATTGCGTCGCATCATATTCCGCGCCTGACAGAGCGGTTTTACAGGATCGACAGTCACCGGTCCCGTAATGTCGGGGGGACGGGATTGGGTCTTGCGATTGTCAAACATATCCTGAACCGGCATCGCGGCCGGCTGGATTTTGACAGCGTGCCGGGGCAAGGCACCACCGTAACCGTCACATTACCGCAATCCCCCCAAGACCTGTCATAAAAGGTTTACATAACTGTCACACAAGTGTCGTCAGGACCCCCTAAACGGGCATCGACGGGACACACGAGGGGTGTGACCCGACAGATCGACACAATTGGAGACTTTTTATGTCCATCCTGAAACTGACCGCATCGACACTGGCCATTGCTGCATTGACCACAACAGCCGCACAGGCCCGCGACAACATTCAAGTGGCCGGGTCATCGACCGTTCTGCCATATGCATCCATTGTTGCCGAATTATTTGGCGAAAACTTTGACTATCCGACACCCGTTGTAGAATCAGGTGGATCGTCTGCCGGGTTAAAACGGTTCTGTGAAGGCGTGGGCGAAAATACAATCGATATCGCCAATGCGTCCCGCAAGATCAAAGGTACAGAACTTGAGGTTTGCGCCGCTGCAGGTGTTACAGATATTATCGAAGTACGTATCGGATATGACGGTATTGTGTTTGCATCCGACATCAACGGCAACAGCTTCGCGTTCACACCCGAAGATTGGTACAAAGCGCTTGCCGCAGAACATTTCATTGATGGTGCGTTAACGCCCAACACATTCACGTCTTGGAACCAGGTCAACGCCGATCTTCCCGATCAGCCGATCCAGGCCTTTATTCCCGGCACCAAACACGGCACGCGCGAAGTGTTCGAGGAAAAAGTCATTCTTGCGGGCTGTGAGGATGGCGGGTTTCTGGATGCCATGATTGCTGCGGGCATCGACGAAGATACCGCCGAAGGCAAATGCATGGATGTCCGTAAAGATGGGCTGTCTGTTGATGTGGACGGTGACTATACCGAAACGCTTGCGCGTATCGAAGCAGATACAAACGGCATCGGCGTATTCGGGTTGGCGTTTTATGAAAACAACACCGATAAATTGCAGGTTGCAACCATGTCCGGTGTCGTGCCGACAACCGAAAGTATCTCGGCGGGTGATTACCCTGTGTCGCGTCCTTTGTATTTCTATATCAAAGCGGCACACATCGGCGTCATTGACGGGCTGAAAGACTTTGCCGCATTTTATGTGTCTGATGATGTGGCCGGCCCCGGTGGCCCGTTGGCAGAGTATGGTCTGGTGTCAGATCCAGAACTGGCAGACGTGCAGAACACGGTCGCCAATGAAGTCAAAATTGGCGATATGTAACCTTTGATTCATCTTTGTCGGGGGCGTCTGCAACGGCGGCCCTGACGCACAAACCGAAAGACACCGTTATATGTCCTTGTCTGTTTCATTTCTTATCACGGTCTGCCTTGCCGGTCTTGGATATGTGTTGGCAATCCGCCGCGCGGTTGCTGTGTCTGGCGGGGATATCCGCACGTTGGCAGCTTTGCCGCGGCAATACGGGCTAAATACGGTGCTTGGCATTTTGATCCCAAGCACCGTTATTTTGTTGGTTGCAGGGTTAAACGGGGGTGGCGGGTCTGCGGGTACGATTTTGATGATCGTGGCGGGCGTGACTTTTGCAGGGTCTTTGCTGCGTATTTCGCCCACCCAACGCGCCCGTACCGAGGCAGAGCGCTGGATCAAGCTGATTTTGATGGCTGCATCCTTGATTGCGATTTTAACAACGGTCGGCATTGTGTTTTCAATGCTGTTTGAAACGCGCAATTTCTTTCACCAATACAAATGGTCGGACTTTTATTTTTCGACTGAATGGGCGCCTAATTTTCGCGGAAATTCGTCATTGGGGATTATACCGCTTTTGTGGGGGACGCTTTACATCAGCTTTATTGCGTTGCTGTTTGCGGTGCCGATCGGGCTGTTTGCGGCGATTTATCTGTCGGAATATGCAAGCCGCCGCATGCGCAATATTGCAAAACCGGCAATCGAGATTTTGGCAGGTATTCCCACAATTGTTTACGGTCTTTTTGCGCTGATCACTGTGGGGCCGTTTCTACGTGATTATTTTGCAGTCCCCATGGGGTTTGGTGATAGCGCGTCAAGCGTGATGACCGCCGGATTGGTGATGGGCATAATGTTGATCCCGTTTGTATCATCGCTGTCGGACGATATTATCAACGCGGTCCCGCAGACCATGCGCGACGGATCACTGGGTCTTGGTGCGACAAAATCTGAAACCATCAGGCAGGTGGTTATCCCCGCCGCATTACCGGGGATTGTCGGGGCGGTTTTGCTGGCAACATCACGTGCGATCGGTGAAACCATGATCGTGGTGCTGGGGGCAGGGGCTGCGGCCCGTTTGTCGTTAAACCCGTTCGAAGCCATGACCACTGTGACCGTCAAAATTGTCAGCCAACTGACCGGCGACACTGATTTTGCCAGCCCGGAAACGCTTGTGGCGTTTGCGCTTGGCCTGACATTGTTCGTGATCACGCTGGCATTGAATGTGCTAGCGTTGATAATTGTACGCAAATACCGGGAGCAGTACGAATGACCCAAAAATCCCTTTTGACAGTGGATGCGCGCACAAAACGGCGCAATGCCGCAGAAAAACGGTTTAAAGCCTATGGTTTAGGGGCCATTTGTGTGGCCATGGTTGCGTTGGTGATTTTGCTTACGTCGGTCGTATCAACAGGCAGCTCTGCGTTCCAGCAGACGTATGTCACTGTGTCGGTACCGCTGCGTGCAGACAAGCTGGACAAATCCGGGGTCCGCGATCTTGATGTGATGAAAAAGGTCACGACGATCGGCTATACCCGCGTTCTTGAAGACGCGATGACCATGGCCGTGAAAGACCTTGGCTTGACCACCACGTTGTCTGACAAAGATATTGGCAGGATGATATCAAAAGAAGCCGCCGCAACAGTGCGCGACGCCGTACTTGCAAACCCTGATCTGATCGGCACATCTGAAGAATTCGAACTGCTGATGAACGGCCGCATTGACGGGTACTTCAAGGGCCGCGTCACAATGGAAAGTGCCGCGCTTGATAACAATACATCACCGCAAGAATTACAGCTGGCGCAGGAACTGGCGGATATCGGGGTGGTGGACACCAAATTCAACTGGGCCTTTTTTACCGCGCCTGATGCATCCGACCAACGACCAGAGGCCGCGGGACTGGGTGTGGCCATCCTTGGATCATTGTACATGATGGTCGTGGTCTTGGTGCTTGCTTTGCCCATTGGGGTGGCTGCATCGATTTATCTGGAAGAATTTGCACCTAAAAACCGCTGGACCGATGTGATCGAGGTTAATATTTCGAATTTGGCTGCGGTGCCATCCATTGTTTACGGGATTTTGGGATTGGCAATTTTTATCAATTTCATGGAATTCAATCAATCATCGCCCTTGGTGGGTGGTTTGGTTCTGACCTTGATGACATTGCCCACAATTATTATCTCGACCCGTGCTGCGTTAAAATCTGTGCCGCCGTCCATTCGTGATGCCGCGCTCGGGGTAGGAGCCAGCAAAATGCAATCGGTGTTTCACCACGTTCTTCCGCTTGCAGCACCCGGAATTTTAACTGGTACGATCATTGGACTGGCGCAGGCATTGGGTGAAACTGCGCCGCTGTTGTTGATCGGCATGGTCGCATTTGTGCGCGAATATCCCGCAGCCTACACCGCTGATGCAGGTTTGTTCGGAGAAGCCTCAACCGCCTTGCCTGTGCAGGTGTTTAACTGGACGCAGCGCGCTGACCCCGGATTTGTAGAGCGCGCATCGGGTGCCATTATAACGCTGCTGATTTTTCTTTTAATCATGAACGCAATCGCCATTTACCTGCGCCGCAAATTTGAACGCCGCTGGTAGCCCCATGAAAGACAATACTATGACAAACCCGAAAATATCAGCCAAAGGCGTGCAAGTGCATTACGGTGACACCCACGCAATAAAAGACGTAAATGTCGAAATTGCGGATAAAACCGTGACCGCATTTATCGGGCCGTCGGGCTGTGGCAAATCCACATTCCTGCGGTGCATCAACCGGATGAATGACACAATCGATATCTGCCGTGTAACAGGCGACATTCGGATCGATGGCGAGGACATTTATGATGCCAAGGTCGATCCGGTGCAATTGCGCGCCAAGGTTGGCATGGTATTTCAAAAGCCCAATCCGTTCCCGAAATCGATTTATGACAATGTCGCCTACGGCCCAAAAATCCACGGACTTGCGCGCAATAAAGCGGAATTAGACGAGATTGTTGAAAAATCACTGCGAAAAGCCGCACTTTGGAACGAAGCAAAGGATCGGTTGCAGGCGCCCGGTACCGGGCTTTCGGGTGGTCAGCAGCAGCGGCTTTGCATCGCGCGTGCCATTGCAACCGCACCCGAAATTCTACTGATGGACGAGCCGTGTTCGGCGCTTGACCCGATTGCCACAGCACAGGTCGAAGAGTTGATCGACGAACTGCAAAAATCGTTCAGCGTTGTGATCGTTACACATTCCATGCAGCAAGCCGCCCGCGTCAGTCAAAAAACCGCGTTTTTCCATTTGGGGAATCTGGTTGAATTTGATGACACCGACAAGATTTTCACAAACCCCGAAGACCCGCGCACGGAAAGCTATATTTCCGGGCGGATCGGATAAGGATCACATGCCATGAGCCAACATATTTCATCCGCCTATGACCGTGACCTTGAACATATCCAAACCCTTGTGATGAAAATGGGGGGCATGGTCGAGGCCGCGATTATGTCTGCAGCAAAGTCGCTTGAAACCCGCGACACGGCGCTGGCCGAAAAAGTACGCGCCGCCGACAAACAGATTGATGCAATCGAGCTTCAGATCAATGAAGAAGCGGCACGCACGATCGCTCTGCGCGCACCCGTTTCTAAAGATTTGCGCGCAATTCTGACGGTCTTGCGTATTGCCGCAAGCCTGGAACGGATCGGCGATTATGCAAAGAATATGGCCAAACGCACGGGCACACTGGTCGATATGCCACAGATTGACGGGTCCGATGCAGCATTGCGGCGCATGGCACGTGAAGTACAGGCCATGCTGAAAGATATGCTGGATGCATATCTGCGCCGCGATGTAAAACTGGCCGAAGATGTGCGTCAGCGCGACCACGAAGTCGATCAGATGTACAATGCCCTGTTTCGTGAATTTTTGACATTTATGATGGAAGACCCACGCAATATTACCACCTGCATGCATCTGCATTTCATGGCCAAAAATGTCGAACGTATGGGCGATTTGGTAACAAACATGGCCGAACAGGTGATCTATCTTGTGACGGGTGAAATGCCAGAGGAGGCGCGCCAGAAAGGTGATAAAACGTCATTCATCACTGATCTGGACGAAAGCAAGTGAACCCGCCAGCCCATATTCTGGTCGTCGAAGACGAGCCTGCACAGCGCGAGGTTATCGTTTATAATCTGACTGCCGAAGGTTACCGCGTCACACAAACGGACAACGGCGAAGATGCGATGTTGCTGGTCGCAGAGGATCCGCCAGATGTAATTATTCTCGACTGGATGATGCCAAAGCTGTCCGGTATTGAGGCGTGTCGCCGGATCAAAACATCGCCAGATACCCGCCATATCGCGATTATCATGTTGTCTGCCCGGACGCAGGAAGCCGACCTTGTGCGGGGTCTTGAAACGGGTGCGGATGATTATGTCATAAAACCTTATGCGGTGTCCGAACTGATGGCGCGGGTACGGGGGCAATTGCGCCGCGTGCGTCCGTCAGCGGTGGGTCAAACCCTGACATATCAAAACATCACGCTTGATGCTGAAACCCACCGTGTTACCCGCGCGGATGTTGCGTTAAAGTTGGGACCAACCGAATTTCGCTTGCTATCAACATTTATGGAAAAACCGGGCCGCGTTTGGTCGCGCGATATGCTGCTGGACCGTGTGTGGGGCAGGGATGTTTACGTCGACACCCGCACAGTGGATGTTCATGTTGGCCGCCTGCGCAAGGCGTTAACCAAGGCAGGCGGCGACGATCCTGTGCGGACAGTGCGCGGTGCAGGGTACGCGTTGGGCTAACTGCCCCAAGGCCCATGTTGATCCGTGCCACCATCCATTGTTTCAAATCCGTGTGCGCCAAAGAAATCGCGTTGCGCCTGGATCATATTTGCCGTGCCACGCGCAGTGCGCATCGCATCGAAATACGCCAAACCCGACGATAGCGCAGGCATTGCGATACCACCAAGAGCCGCAGCAGCCACAACGCGGCGCAGCGCATCGTGATTGGATTTTAACAAACTGGCAAAATAGGGCGCGAACATCAGATTGCGACCTGCGTCATCCGTCAGCGCGTCCGCCATATCATCAAGCATCTTTGACCGGATAATGCAGCCTGCACGCCAGACACGCGCAATATCGGGCAATGGCAAGGTCCAACCGAATTGCGCCGAGGCTTTTGTTATCATTTCAAAGCCTTGCGCGTAACAAATGATCTTGCCTGCGATCAACGCGCCTTCAATATCTGCGCTGGTAATCGATGTGATCGCTTGAGGGGCCGCGCCAAAAATGGCCTCACCTTGCGTGCGTGCCGCGCGTTTTGACGACAGATTGCGCGCGACGACAGCCGCATCAATCGCAGGAACAGGCGCCGCCAAATGCTGTGCCTCGATCACGGTCCAGCGCCCGGTTCCTTTTTGTCCCGCAGCATCAACGATAATATCCAGCATCGGTTTACCGGTTGCGGGGTCC
>Ga0222645_100471_pt1 | contig 22832 bp, 10 predicted proteins | sample AntAcemetagen292_FD_179881 | JGI IMG/M metagenome (GOLD analysis project Ga0222645, IMG submission 179881) | Saline water microbial communities from Ace Lake, Antarctica - #292 | ecosystem: Environmental > Aquatic > Non-marine Saline and Alkaline > Saline | place: Antarctica: Ace Lake | collected...
CGTCCGCGCCCGCCGCGGGCGGTGGGCTGTTCGGCGCGTCCGCGAGCGCACCGAGCCCCGGGCTTTTCGGTACTGCGCCTACGCTCATTCCGGGCGGGATGGGAGGCGGGCTTTTCGGGTCGCCGGCGCCGACCTTGGGTGGGGGCTTCGGGTCGCCGGCGCCCGTGGCGGCGGCGGGCTTTGGGTCGCCGGCGCCGAGCGGCGGCCTTTTTGGGTCGCCGGCGCCGGCGGGCGGCGGGGGTTTGTTCGGCGCTCCGTCGCCCGCCACAGGGGGAGGGCTCTTCGGAGCTCCCTCCGCTACTGGCGGTGGGTTCGGTACCCCCGGGGCGTTCGGGGAGCCCGCGACGCAGCAGCCGCGAAGGTCAAGAAGGCGATGAGAGCGGCGGCGCGTAGAGCGTTGTGTTATGTACCAAAGCACTCACTGCAAATGCCTTTATTTTCCGGGGCGCGGATTTTATCGGACCCGGTCGGATTGGTGACTCATCCGCGTTCCGCACCTTCCCCAGCACAGTGGGGCGCGCGTCGCGGGGACGTTTGGTTTCCGCGCGATGTTAAAGAGGGGCAGCTCGCTGAAGTCCACCGCGCGTGACTTGTCTCGAAAGCTCGAGGAGGAGGAGGAGGACGCGGAGGCGTCGCGAAAAAATTCGTTCCTCGAGAGTGTCGGGTACACCCTGGTTCGGTTCCTCGGCGCCTCCGCGTTGTTTCTGGTGTTGTTGTTCGGTGCCGCGTACGTGCTTTGGATTTACGAGGCCCCCATCGAGGCCGGCGCGCGGGTAGCGGACCACGCCGAGCGCGATCGATGGCGGTCCATAATCGCGCGTTTGTTCCGCTTCATCGCGGTCCCGAGCGCGGATGGTTTATCCGGCACTACGTGTTCCGCCGCGTACGACAACGTGGCGGGCGTTTTCCCCGACTACGACTTGCCCACCCCCCCCGAGCGTTGGGTGTTGGCCAGTGACAACGTCACGACGTGCGACGTCGGCACGAGTGCGAGCGGTACGTGTGTGTTGACCTGCGTGTTGAAGCACCCCACTTTTAAACAAGTCGAGCGGTGCCGGGTGGTGGACGCGGACGGGTATAACCCAGCGTTGTTCGACGCGACCTGCTTGGCCAGCACCTCGGCCTGCCCTAATTGCCACCTCCTGACGGTTGGCCTCGGGGAGCTGACGTTCATGGGCCCGGCCGGTGAGGACCCAAGCGGCAAGCGGAAAATCCAGCTCGCGGAGATTTACGCGACGTACCGCTCGCGGCTGGAGTCGATCGCGCCGACCACGCACTGGGACGCGCGCGGGAGCATTTTCTTCGCCTTCACCGTGCTCACCGCGGTCGGTTACGGCAACTACGCCCCCACCGCGTGGCAAAGCAAGCTCGCAATCACGGCGACTGCGATTCCGGGAATCGTGGTGTTCGCGTACGCCCTCAGTTTGTTCGCGGGAACCGTGATGCGCACGGTGACGTATTTGAAAGTGAAGTTTGAGTTCGCGCGCGCGCGACCGCGGGTCACGCGGCGCGCGCGGATATGGGCAAACACCCTGCGGCAATGCGACGTGGACGGCAACGGCGAGCTTTCACTGGAGGAGCTCGTTAAAGGCGCGGATGCGATTTGTAAAATTATAGGCATCGACGTCGGCGGCGATGCCGGCGGGACGGGGGACGGGAAGAAAGGGGTACAATCGGGAGACGACGACACCGCTGATGAAAACTCGAACCATGACGCGGACGACGACGACGACAACAACGTCAAAACGTACCACGCGCCTGGCTCGCTGGGGTACCAAATTGCAACTGCGAAGAAACGAGGCCCTTCGAATCCCATATCTGCCCACGCGCAGACCGAGGCGCGGGATTTCATCAAACGCGCGTTCGCGGATGCCGACGTGCACGGCAAGGGTTCGCTGACTTTGATGGAATCCATGGCCATGGTGAGCGACTTGGTGCGCGTGCGTGAGACGCAGCTCGTTGAGTCGCAGAGCTGGGAGAACCTGAAGGCTTCCGTTTTTTGTTTCCTTCCCCTCGTCGCGGTCGCGGCGTTGGGGTTCAAACGGTTGGAACGAAACGCGGGGAACGATTCGTACACCCATCTGGACTGTTTCTACTTTGTCATTGTTTCCCTCACCACCGTAGGGCTGGGCGACATCACCCCGTCCCGAGGCTACTCCTTGGGGTTCTGGTACGTCTGGATGACGATGGGGCTGGGGTTGATTGCTTTGATTTTCGCAAACGCGGGCGCGATCCTGGCGAACGCCTCGGCGCGGTACGAACTCATGGCGTTTAAAAACGCGAACGCGTTGAGGAAACCTTCTGGGAAGTCCGGGAAGAGTTTAGAGAAACCCAAAATGCCAAGTCTCAAATCCCGCGAAACCGGTTTAAGGACGAAGAAACCCGAAGTGAGCTTCGCGAAAAAAAAGACGCTGGAGAAAAGCCGAAGCGCGTCGTCCAAAGTCGCGCCGTCGCCGTCGCCGGCGCCGAGACGACTCGAAATGGACGTGGACGTGGAGAAGGCGTTTGGGAATCGCGAAAATAGCAAGTGGGGAACGAAACGGTGACACGAGTGCGTTGTAATATCAGCAGTACGTTTGGTACCGCTGGTGTCTATTGAGTGTCTTTGACCAGTCGGAGTGCTAGCACTCTCCTCGAGACATCTGTAGAATCCGAAACCGTTTTTTTGGAAACTGTTTACGAACGAACTCAAAACGATATTTCCCCTCGTTGAACGGTGTTGAACGCTACTGCTGACTCGGCACCCCGACACATCCTCCCCCGGCACTCCCCGCCGCGCACGGAACTACCATGGCAAACTCGGCCGGGGACGCCTCGAGCGGGTCACCCGTGTCCGCCACGCCGCAGGTCGAGTCGTCTTCCCTTTCCCTGCTTCACGACGTCGCGGGCGCGCTCATGAAGCTCGTGGTTTCACAAACCATTTTGGTGGCGCTGACAATCGCGCTCGCCTATTTGCTCATCGAGTACGAAGCGCCTCACGAGAAGGTGTTGCTCGCGGATGACGCACTATACCGCGCGCGCGCGCACCAGATGATCTCCGAAGTATTCGGGTTCCACGACGTCCCGGCTGACCGCGGTTTGGTCGGGATCACTTTGTGTGCGGAGGCGTACGATGGGTACCAGATTCCGGCAACCACGGAGGGCGACCTGATTTTTGGGGGTGGCGTGTATGGGATTTTCCCCGATTCGCACGATTCGCGAGGCGCTGATTCCGAACACCCCACGGAGCAGTGGATCGACGCTACCGACCGACACACGAGATGCGAGACCAACGCGGATGGTACCGCCGCTTCAAAAAACACAGACGGGTCGTACAGCGGGTGTGTTCTTCGGTGCGCGCTGCGGCAACCGCCGGCGGCGGCGGTGCGTCTTTGCCGCAACCTGGGCCACGCCGACGTCAGCGCTAACTTCGACCCTTTGTGTTTGGTGAGCTCGGCGTCTTGTCCAAACTGCAACATTTTACGGAAACGAATAACGGACCTTACCTTCCACGCCCCCGTGAATAGCCCCCCGCACGGCGACCACGTGCTGCAGCTCGCGGAGGTGTACGAGACGTACGCGTCCGTGGTGGAGACGTCGGCGCCGGACCGGAACTGGACGTGGGAAGGTTCGTTGTTCTTCGCCTTTACCATGTTAACCACGGTCGGGTACGGCAGTTTCGCCCCTGGACACGAGGCGTCGAAACTCGCCATAACGATTTTGATCGTTCCCGGGATCGTAGCTTTCGGCACCGCCCTGGCGTCGTTCGCGAACGTCGTCATGAAGGTTGTTTCCTTCGTGCAGCGAAAACTCGGGTTGAAATCCACGCGGACGGTGAAAAACTCTCCCAAGGTTTGGGAAGCCACCCTACGGGGTTGCGACACATCGGGGAACGGCACGTTATCGCTGGAGGAGCTGCTTCTTGGGGCGGATGAGGTGCTGGCCGTGATGGGTCTAGAGGGCACGCGCGGCGCCAAGCACGAAAAGCACGCCCAGCGCACGAAGCAATTCATCACGCGCGCGTTCGCGGCGGCGGAGGATGACGCGTCCGGTGAGCTCACAATTGGCGAAGGCATGACCATGATTGGCGATTTAGTGCGTACCGCGCAGCTCGACATCGACGCACAGGAGGCGCTTGAAACTCTTGTTGGGTCGGTGATCGCGTTCTTCGTCGTGTTAACCATCGCGGCGTTTTCGTTTTTAAACCTGGAAAGTGACGACGACTACACCGTGCTGGACGCGTTTTACTTCATGATGGTTTCCTTCTCGACGCTAGGTCTGGGGGACATAACCCCGTCGTATGGGAATTCGATGTACGTGTGGTACGCGTATACCTTACTAGGCCTGGGCGTCCTAGCCGTAGTAATGACCGCGCTAGGGGATATCGTCACCGCGCACGCCACCAGGCTCGCAATCGCAAAGGCGTCGGGAACCGAATCGGCGCCCGCGCGTAAAAAAGAAAAAGGTGACCAAGCGCCGGCTGAAAAAATGGCGGAGTTTTCGCGCGTTCGACGCGCGCGTACGTTTATTAATTATCATACCTTCTGTATGAAGATCAGTGACGCCGCGCGTGTCCTCGTATCAGTATCGAGGGCAGCCGTTTGCGATCGCCCAGTTCAACAGCTTGAAGTGTCTGCCCTGTGCCGCCCACTCGCACGTCCTCTTGTTCCACGGACAGCCGTTCGCACGCAACCACTGCAGCACCTCGAGGTGCCCGTTCCCCGCCGCCTCCGCGCACGTTTGCGCGCTCCACGGGCAGCCGTTTTTGCGCAACCACTGCAGCACCTCGAGATGTCCGCCAGTCGCCGCGAACTCGCACGTAAAAGCGCCCCATGGGCATTCATTGGCGCGCGCCCACTGCAGCACCTCGAGATGCCCGCCCCTCGCCGCCATCCTACTCGCCCCATCGTCCCATGGACAGCCGTTCGCGCGCGCCCACTGCAGCATCTCGAGGTGCCCGCCCCTCGCCGCCCACGCGCACGTCCTCTCGTCCCACGGGCAGCCATTCGCGTGCGCCCACTGCAACATCTCAAGATGCCCGCCCTGCGCCGCAGTCTGGCACGTCTCCTCTTTCCACGGGCACCCGTTCGCGTGCGCCCACTGCAGCACCTCGAGGTGCCCACCCAATGCCGCATACGTGGAAGAACTTTGTCCAACTTCAGACGACCTTGTCGATGCAGGTGCTTCAGCGTGCTTAAGTACCCAAGCCATACGGCATCGAACATTCCCATCCTTTTCACCGGATGCCCAGTCGCCGCAACCGCGTCGCGCATCGCACGACTCACCGCTCGAAGCCGGGCGAGATCTGTAGGGTCTTTGATCCTTCCGAGAACCTCGCCGACGACGACGTCGTCGGAAAGACCTGGGATGGCGCTCTGCGTCTCGGGCTGGATGGCGACGGTCGCAGGTTGTTCGCGCGTATTTCCGTGTGCAGATGCCGTCTCGACACCGGGCGTCGCGTTGGAAGACATCATGGAGGGTGGCACGCGGCGCGGCGTTGTGGTGAGTTTTTCGAGTTCGAAAGACGATTTTCAGGTTCGGGCCGTTGCTTCGGGTCTTCATCGATCCACAAACTTCGCCGCCGCGCGTTGTGCTTGGCACTCCATGGCCGCGCGGTCCCCCACACGTGGACTTTCGGACCCTACGTTCACCGGCAGTCCCAGCAGTGAGGTGTTTGAAATGCGCCGGATCAGCCAGAACCTGTCCAGAGGCCGCCGTGGGGGTTTCTTGGCACGCGCGTTGCACGGCGAAAAGCCCGAGCTCGTGGTTTTGGTGGTAGTCGTTTTGTGTTCGGTGTGTGGGTACTACTCCGTGTTCGGGGGATCATCGTCCGCCCCCCCCACGTCGGTGAACACGGTCGGGAAGACGGGGCTCGCGGTAAGCACGTACAAACCCGCGAAATCCGTGAACTGGGTTTCCGTTTTGAGAAGCTGCACTCCAACCGAGACACGCATTGGCGACGGGAAGGATGGCGATGAGGACCCCGGTGAACCGATGCGCGTTTTGGTCACGGGCGCCGCGGGGTTCGTGGGTTTCCACGTGTCCCTACAACTGAAGAGTTTGGGACACGGGGTGTTGGGTTTGGACAACGTGAACGACTACTACCCACCAGTGCTGAAGCGCGCGCGGTTGGCGAAGCTGGCGAACGCGGGTATCGAAAACGTGGAGGCGGATTTGAACGACGGCGTTTTGGTGCGGAAAGCGCTCGATGCGTGTAAATTCACGCACGTCCTGCACCTCGCCGCGCAAGCCGGTGTCCGGTACGCGGTGAAGAACCCGTCATCCTACGTGCACAGCAACGTCGCCGGTTTCGTGACGCTTTTGGAGGAAATAGTACACACCTCGCCCACCCCGAAGCTTGTGTTCGCCAGTAGTTCGTCCGTGTACGGCTTAAACACGAAGACTCCGTTTTCGGAAGATGACGTGACGGACTCGCCGGCGTCGCTCTACGCGGCGACGAAAAAAGCGGACGAACTGTTGGCGCACACGTACAACCACATTCACGGCCTTGCGGTAACCGGGCTGCGTTTTTTCACCGTGTATGGGAGCTACGGCCGCCCCGACATGGCGTACTTTTCCTTTGCCAACAACATCGTGCGGGGTAAGCCGATTACTATTTTTCAAGGCGATGGAGGAAAAGAACTGGCGCGGGATTTTACGCACATCTCAGACGTGGTGGACGGCGTCGTGGCGAGTTTAGTAACCAGCGAGGCTTCCGGGAAAAAGCAGGACGGCACGAAACCACGGTTCAGGATCTTCAACCTGGGGAACAAGCACCCGGTGACGGTGAGCGATTTCGTGACGTCGCTTGAGACGCACTTGGGGAAAACCGCAAAGCGCGAATACGTGCCGATGCCGAAAACGGGCGACGTCCCGTTCACGCATGCCGACGTTAGTAAAGCGCACGCAGAACTCGGGTACGACCCGAAAACATCTCTAGACGAGGGGCTCAAGATGTTCGCGCAGTGGTACCTGGAGTTTTGCGCGGGGAGCGCGTGCGCGGAAATACAGGCGTACAAGCCGAGCTAGTCGGGTTGATGGGGATGGATGTGGCGCGGAGGATGGACAAACTCTTACGTATTACTAGAATTGTTGTAGGTATTACTATTATCCGTTACAACGAAGGACCACTCCGCAAAGGGTTCCACGCCGGTATCACCCGGCGGAATCATCCTTTTAGGCTCCTCTTTAACTACCGTCGTGACGCCCGCCGGCGTTTTCGTCTTCTCTTTTTTTTCTCTCAATTTGAAATCTACAACGTACCTTGAGAAGGTGATTGAATTCTAATCCACCGAGCACAGCAGCGCGACGCCCCGCATGATCCACTTCGAGGGCGGGTCTTCCGTTCGTAACGAAAACCGGTCGATGAAGTACTGCCCGGTTCGTTTCTTGATTTTGTAAGCAGGGGCTTCGAACTGGTTCTTGTAAACCTTGTCCATCGCGCGTTTCCCCGTGACTTGCAGCACGGGCAGTGGCGTGAAGAGTTTCTTCGGGTCGCTGTCCACCAAACGGTTCTCCTTGCCGTGCCACTTGCACCCTTCCAGGAACAGCCCGTATACGTACACCCCGTCCTTGGCTTCCTCCTTGAGCTGATTTAGCTCTAGTGGCGGGGAGGTGACCCACGAGTCCATCACCACGTCGTCAAGCGCCCACCGTTCCTTGGCGTGCGCCCGGTTCACCTCCTGTTTCATGGCAGTCAAAAAACCTTGCGGGTTGAAAAACCCGGTGAGCCAAAACGCTTTCGGGCGGCCTTTGGTGAGCCACTTGTCTAACTGGTCGTGCCTCTGCAAAAGACCTTGAAACCAGCTCCCGATCGTAGCAGATTCCCACGACCACCGCAGCCAAGCGGTCGGTATGCTCGCGTTGAACAGCTTATCCAGGGCTTCAACTAAATCCCCCGCCAGCGCGATCGTGCCCGCGATGGCGAGGCGCAAATTCACAAGCGTCGTGCGTGTCAGGTTGATGATTATGTTCAAACGGTCAATCTCCTGTCTCAGGTGCACCGTCAGGGGCTGCGTAGGGCCTCCTGGTAGCTTTCTGAGCGCTTCCTTCACGAGCTCAACCACGAACGCGTTCGGCACCTTGCTCAACAAGTCCTCACATATTTTATCCACGATCTCTTCGGGGGACGACCCGCCGCCGGCGCCGCCGGATTTGGGCATCGTGCCAATCACGGTTTCCACCAAGTCCGCCACCGCTAACGTGCGAAACGTCAAATCCGCGTTCGGGTGCAGCCCGAAAATCTCAGGCGACTCCAACGCTGGAAGCTTTTCAATCGCGGCTCGGAATTCGCCGATATCCGCCGTGTCAGGCACAACATAACCCGGGTAAATCTCCAGTCCTTTACTCAAGGCGTTTGCGTTGAAGTACTTGCCGGCGTACTGTTTGCGGAAAAGAAAAGGGTCAGTCGCGAGTGGCACCAAGTGCCGTGTATATCGCGATGTATTGGACGATGGCCTGGTCAACAGTAAGGGTAATCGGTCTGAACAGTCACCAGCTGAGAGATTAAACAGGGCACTTGTGATGTATGTAGTAACTACGTAATTACGGGCGGACAATGGGCAAACGGCCGGTGTGTCGGATTTGGGAAACGCGCACATCGCACGTACCGTGTCCATTAAAAGCTCGTCGAACCCGTCCGTGATGCGCCCGCCGTACTGGATCTGGGAGATCATGTACGTCACCGTGGGCCAGGTGGGCGAGGCGAGTTTCTTGGCGTCCATCTCGGTGAGGTGGTTCTGAAGAAACTGCACGCACGCGGATAAATCAGACTGGTTGAACTCGTACCGAATGTTCCACCCAATAGGGCCGAACTTCCGGCGTTCCTGCACCACGCTGTGCATGTAACACATCACAAACAACATCTGCCGCCACTCGTACCTCCCCACGGTGTCCAGCATGTCTTGGCTCACCCAGGCGTACGAGTTCCGCAACCCAGCCCGCATACCGACCGGGGCTTCGTTCGTGAGCTTGATACTCATCTGTAGTAAACCGATTGGAAATTGCGGGTGCGGCTCCGCCGTGATCCACAGCCGGAAGTCCTCGTGCAGGTTCTTGGTTTTGGTCAAGAAACTCTCAACCTCGGTGAGGTACCCCAAACCAAGATGCGTGTTTTGAAGCAACACCCACGTGCCGTCCTGCGTCGCCGCGGAAATCAGCTTCCGCGCGATGATCTCCTGGCCCTGCCCCATGGAGACGCCGTTCATTTTTATTTTTTTGCGCTTCGCCAGTTCCTCCACCAGTTTGGTGGGATCGGCGCCCGCGGAGAGAAGGCAGATCACCGGCGTCCACGGCGTGGTTTCCTGCCACGTCTGTTCCATGTTCAGCGGGATGGATTCCGTGAACCGGTCGCCGATGGCGTGCGCGATGTACGTCTGCGCCGCGACCATCGTGCGGTCCTCGCGCAAAGATTTCACCACGCACATTTTTTCAAAGTGGGTCATCTGGTCCTCGAAATCGGGAACGGGCGCTTGTTCGGGCGCTTCCAAGTCGTACCACTGGCGCCACAACGCGTCGTTTCGTTGAAACGAATTGAGAATATCGGAAAACGTGGGGTGGTTGGAAAGCGCCACGAGGTCCAGCCAGCACTTATCCGGAATCCAGTCCGCTGGTTTCTTTTTAACCGACTTAATGTCAAGCGACCCGCCGCCTTTCAGGAACACGTTCACTAAATCCAAACTCAACGCCTTGGCGCTGACTTGAATCTTGTTTGTTAACATCAGCGCGAACGTCAGCTTGTGTCGTTCGAACAAACCGCGCTGGATGTACAGGTAGATGGTGTAGGTCATGTGCTCCATGATGTTTTTAATTCGCTTCGCAGGCATCGCGGCTTTCTCCGCATCATCAATGGACTGCCCGTACAAAGCGTTGAACTGCCGCAGCGAGGTTTGGTACATCACGTCGCAGGTGGCGAACTCGGCGATGAGGAAGTAAATCAGCGTCGCGCGGTGCGCGACGGGGCGGTACTCCTCGCACGCTTCGGTGATTTTGACGTTAGTCTCCGCCGCAGTGGCCAGTTTCTCGTTCACCTCTTGCGCGGTCTGCTTGGTGTTGTTCAGCACGTCAATAAGCTCCACGTCGTCTAGTAAATTACCAGTCGAGTTCGCCAGGCGGAAAAGCAAGTCGTCCTCGAGTTGCTTGATTTTCTTTTTGTACGCAGTGACTTCCTCCACCAGGGCTTGTCGTTGTTCTTCCAGTTCGTGCTTTTCCTTTAAAATCAGCTTACCAAGGAGCTGGTCCTCCAGCCCGACCGCGGTGACGGTGAAGTCTATTACGGTAACTTTCGCGGACATCTCGGGGGAGTAGTGCGGGTTCGGAAGGCGCGTGGTGCAAAACAGCGTGAAGGACTCGGCGAAGTCGACTTCCTTGTCGAGCATTATGACCAGGTTCTTGCCTTTTTTGACGACGCGTTTTTCAAGAACTGGGTCCAGCATGGGGTCCAAGTCTTCCTCGATGTTCTCGATCAACATGGGTTTCCCGTACGAAAGCGCGTCTTCCAGGTGGTTCCTGAACATTTTTTCGCCCAACCCGGTAACGCGAAGCGCGTTTTTCTCCTCCCTGTTTTTGATCCACGAAACGCCCTGGCCTTGCGGGTCAACAAGCACGGGGTACCGCGTGGCTCGCGTGACCATGATTCCGTTTTGGATGCTTAGCTCATCCGTGGGAAGGCCTTGCAGGTTCCACTCCCCTATTTCGCTCTCCTCAACAAGGAACCGGGTGACGTCCAGGTTTTCGGTGATTGGAATCCCCCGCGCGGCGCAGTCGCCGTAAAAGTCGCGTTTCGTGAGCAAATCGCGAAACTCCTTGTTGAAGGGTCCGAGGTAGGACACGAACGACGACGCGAGCGCGCAGTCCCCCGTGAGCCTCTGAATTTGCAAATCGAACTGTTTACTCTGTTCCGTCCATCTCACCTCCTCCCCCGCGAGCGCGGATATCAACGCAGTGGCGCTGTCCATCCGGGCTTGCGTGGCCTGGGCGTCATCCTCCAAACGGCGCTTCTCCGCCATGGCGGTGTCGAACTTTTTAGTGGGAAGGAAAAGGGTAAGTCTTGTGTGATGGGCGATTTTCGTACAGTGGGCAAACAGTCTTGTACTCGGGGGTGCACTTGTTGCGGTGGTAAGACGTTTGCCGTAACTGCACTCCATACGTGGTATCAAACGTGTGTCAGGATTTTGGAAACCCCGTCCGGCCGTACCTTTGCCTGCATGTTGTCCAGCTTTTGCTGCACCCCCGCCATGATCGCCTCGGCGTCCGCTTTTTCGTGCATGGCGATTTTCAAATCCGCCTCCGCCACCCGCATCGCCGCGATTTTAGGCTCCACCACAGCCGCCACGAAGTGGTAGCTCTTCATGGCGAGGCACCAGTTGCACAGACCCGCCGCGGCGCCGGAGGCTTTCGCGGCGAGCTCGGCGTTGAAGTCGGAGCTGTCGAAGTACGCGTCAAGGAACTCGCACGTCTCGTCGTTAATTTGCGCTTTTTCGTCGGGAAAGAAAAGGGTCAGTCTTTCGTGACGTGTGTTACGTAATTACGGGCTCCCCAATCGGCATCCGGTAATGCGCCCTTCTGGTACGAGTATGTCGCGCCGTGTGGACAACAGTCGCCAGCGTTAGAGGTAAAACGGGTGGTGTTCTCGGATTTGGGAAACGCGCGCCCGGCCGTACCTTTCGGGAAGTTCATCAGGGACGCCAGAAACCCGCTTTCGCCCATCATCTTCATGGACTCCTTGCTCCAGTTCTCCAGCGCGTTGATCACCTGCACGCCCTTCACGTCGTGCCAGTCTATTTTCGACATCGGGTACTGCCGCAGCACTAACACGGTGTCCAGAATGCGCGCGATCAAATCGGGCGGTTTCTTCAGCGCCTTGACCGTGGCGATGTCACTCGCTTTTATGGAGTTCAGCGCGCTCACCGCCGCGTCCATCGCGGGCTGCGCTTTCTTCAAATCCGACTCCGCGTCCTCCTTGACCGCCGCGATCTCCTCCGCCTTCGCCGTGACGCCCTCCACGATGACGTTCACCTTCGCCTTTTCCTTCTCCGCGATCGCGGTGTTCGCGCTGATTTCCTTCAGCAAAGCAGCCGCCTCTGCCTGCGCCGTGGCCAGGTCCTTGTTCTTCGTGGTCAAATCAACCTGCATGGTTTTGACGTCGTTTTTGGCTTCGAAAAGTTTCCGCAGGCCGTTGTTGATTTTCGTCGCCAGCGTCTGCGTGTCGCTTAGTTTCTTGGTGTACAAACTGCGGTACCCGTCGATGAACGAGAGGTACGACTTCGGGGTGACGTACACGTTCCGCCTGAATTTTTCAAAGTACTCCTTGCACGCCTTGGTCACCGCGACGTGCACGTTGCCCATGTGCTCCTGGAGCTTGAACTTGTCCTCGTCGGAACACGCCATGGGGAAGTCCCCGATGAACTTGGTGCTCACGGCGATGAGCGCTTCTTGGGGCCACGGCAGGAACCAGTCGATGGTGCATCCGTTTATTAATCCAGGGAAGTTCCGCGCGCGAGTCGCGAAGGCGTCGCCCACGGGCGAGAAGCACAAACACGTGTGCAGGTTGTCTCTTACCCTGGATAGGAAAAGCGCGTACAGGTTGTCCCACGTATCGATCATCTCCGGGAACAGCTTTTTCGCAACCGGGCGCATGTCGTTGACGATCATGTCCAGTTCGTCTTTGGGAAAGAGTCCGGCAACCTCGCCCGTCATCAGGATCTGGTTGATGAACTCCAAGAAACTCTCCTCCTTCACTTCCGCGTCGGTGAAAATGAAACACACCTTCTGGCCTTTCAACCCGGCGACTTTGTACAGGCTCTTCAAATCCTCGAACAACGCGGCTTGGTTGTACTGCTTGCTGATTGTTATTTGGAACGTAAACGCGCCAGACACGTACGCGGCTAACCTCGTGAGGGACTGCTTACCCGAACCCCCCACGCCGACTAACAAAGCGCTGCCGCGGTCCATCGCCAGCAGCCGCGCGATGCGCATCATGTGCTTCAGCGCGTCGTCGAAAAGCACCAAGTCCAGTTTCAGCGCTTTCGAGGTTTCGTTGAATATTTTCATCTTGGCATCCGCGACTTGCTTGATTGACGGCAGGGACACGGTTGACTCGTAGAAGCTCGGGTTGGAGTCGATCGTCTCCCCGGTTTCCTCGTCGAAGGTTGGTTCCCTCAGGAAATCCACGAAAAACACGCGCGTTTCGGTTTCTCTCCCGATTTCTTTGCCGAACGTTTCCTTCGTGATGGAGGAAAGCAAATCCGTGGTCCACTTCTTGTCGTCGTACGTCGTGAGCTTATCCACGAAAACGCGCTCGCACTCGTGTCGCCACAGCGCCACGAGGTACGCCTCCGGGGACGTGACGTCGCCGCCAAACGAGGCGTGTGGAGTTTCCGAAACCCGAAAGCGGTCGCGTTCCGCTAAAATCAAACCCTGGAAAACCTTGGAAAGCTCCCTCATGTTGAATAGGTAGTGAAACTTCGCGGGCGTGGGGAGCATCTTCTGTTGGACTTTGTTCCACACCCCGATTGTGATTGGCACGAGCTTTTCCGCCGCTGCGCACACCTCCGGGGCGAACACGTCGGCGGCGAACCTTCCCGCCACGAGCTGGCCGAAGATGTTGTTGATCGCGGCGACTGACGGCAGGGGGACGTTGAAAATGCAAAAGTGTCGTTTCAAGCGGTTGGGGATGTCGTTCTTACCGCCGCCCGGGGTGTTCATCGCGGCGAGGTACTGGCAATCCACGATCATCTTCATATCACCGATTGGTTTCTCCAGGGAGTACATCCCACCTTGTTCCAGGAGCTGTCGGACGATTTCGTTCGTCACCTGGTCCCCCCAGTCGTTCATCGCGGGCATGGAGATGTCATCCACAAAAACAAGCAGTTTCTTCCCCCCGGCCGGGCCGAAGGTCCGGCCTTGGCGTTTCTCCACCGAAGCTTCCACGGTGAACTGGAACACGCTCGGGGTGGTGAGCGAGGAGAAGGTAATCGACCGGCTGGCCATTACTTCTGGGTCGAAGGAACGCATGAAGGACTTGATCGTGGTTGTTTTCGCGGTCCCGGGGCCGCCCACGAACAGCGACGATTTGCCCACGGAAGACACTAACCGCAACACGTGCTCCAGCCGAACGCTGTCCAGCGTGGGAATCACCTGTGATTGGGCCAAAGAAAAGTGTCAGTCTTGTATATCGCGATGTATGGACAAACAGTCAGGGCAGAGGTAATAGTCCCTTCTGGTACGAGTATGGGCAAACAGGGAGGCCGAGATTTGGTGAAAGGACCAATGCCGTACCAGGCTGGCGAACTTGGGGCGCTCGTCCGACACGGGGTACTCCCACAGAGGCACCACCGCGGTCCAGTTCTGCCACGCCCCCGACGTCGGGTCCACGAAGTACTCGAAGAACGTGTCTGTGTCAGGCGCAACCCACGGGGACGGGACGTTGCCGTTCGAAAGCTTCACGAGGTGCGCGTTGAACTTGCTTCGGTCCTCTAGGGGCAGCGTGCCGCCCATCGCCCACGCGGCGCAGTAAATAAACAAACGCTCGTGTCGCTTCGTATCGAGCACCTCGCCTTGGTCCGCGAACGGTTTCAGGCTGGCGTTTAAAAGCGTGAGCAGTGACCCGACGGAACAGAAATCCGCGCTCACGTGTTCCCACGGCACGCCGCCCATCACGGGCGCGCAGTTCAGTTTGGTGAACATAATCAGCGAGTCGACGTAGGTTTCGAAAAGAGGCGCCAGGGCGGCGACTTCCGTTTTTCCGCGCGTGTCCAGCCACGATTTCACAAGCGGCTTCCACCCCAGCTCCGTGTCGCTAACGTAGATGATCCCGGCCCTCGATACCGTCGCGGGGGACGCGTTGTTCAAGTTCTCAGGCTCGAACATGGCTTTCATGTTCCCGCTCATCTGCACGCGGTCGCCGTTTGCCAGGGTCAGGACTTTGTTATCGTCGAGCACCGTGTTTAAATTCTCGATCCAAATCGCATCCTGAGTGTAAAAGAAAAAGTGTCAGTCTCTCGTAATGTGTATGAGTAAACAGTCAGGGAGTCTTGTATGATACGAGCAGAGGTGATAATCGTAATGCGCCCTTCTAGTACGAGTTTGGGCAATCAGGGAGGCGGAACGTGGTCATTGGGAAAGGCCCGTACCACCGGCCCGTCCAACACGATCCATGTGTTGTTTTTCTTTTCCTTCGCCGCGCGTCGCCACAGCACCGCGAAAACCCCTTCCGTCCTGGAGAATGTAAAAATAAATGTCAGTCTCGTATGGGCAATCAGTCGGCGGAATGTGGTGATTGGGAAATACTTACCAGTCCCCAGTGCTCGCGTCCATCCGGCCGAACATCTGCGGCGCCGTAATAGCTTTGGGGTTCATCTTCCAAATCACGTGCTTCACGCCGGTTTCCGATAACGCCCCCGCCAGGGTTTCGCAAATCGCGGTTTTCCCCGACCCCGTGGGGCCGACGATCATGATCCCGTGCCGCACTTGGTAGGTTTCGTAAAGCTGCACGCACTTCGCGAGCCAGGTGGGGTGAAGCTGCAAACCCTTCGCCTGCGCGACTTTGGCCATCGCCGTTTCCACGTCAGGGAACGTGGCTTTGTCCGCCCTCGTGCCTGGGAAGATGTCGTCGATGAGCGAAAGAAACAGAGGCACGTCCTCCGCGACGAACTTGGACATGTTCATGTCCCTCAGCGTGCGCATGGCGAGGTACACCTCGCTCTTGTCCGGGTTCTCCCGCTTCGACGAACCCATCGTTCGCAACACGGAGATGATGTTCCGCAAACCGAAATCGTAATGCGCCTGCTTGGAAAGCTGCTGCTCGCACAACCCGTACAGGACAAAAAACTTTTTCCCGAGAAACTCGTTTTGCTGGTACCCGCATGCCGCGAGTTTTACTTTTTTGATGATTTGGCGGTTTGGGACCATCATGGTGACGCCTCTGAACAGGGATTTCAAGTTCTCGGGAAGCTCCTGGCGGCCGGCGTATCCCGGGTTCATAGTGATGAAGAACCCGACCCGGGGGTCAAGGGAAACCTTCGCGCCGTCGGTGAAGATGAACTCCTTTTTCCGTTCCCGGATCGCGGCGAGCACGCAAAACACTTGCTGCGCGCACACGGACAGGACGTCCAGGTTGATTCGGTTGAACTCGTCGAAGCACCCCCACAAGCCGCTTTGCGCCAAACCACGGTAAATCTTGCCCATGCCTTTGTAGTCCATCTGGTCACTGCAGTTGAACACCACGACAAACTTCCCTAAGGTGTTGCCGAGATCTTTCGTGGTTTCGGTTTTCCCCGTACCCGCCGGCCCGGCGGGCGCGCCTCCTAGGAACATGCCGAGCGCTTGCGAAAGCGTGACGTAGCAAATATCCGTCAGCGGCGTGATTACCAGGCGTTCCTTCACGCCTAGATACTCGTACGAGTACTCAAAATCAACGTCGCAGATGCTGATGATCACCGTGTTCAGCTCGTCTCTCCAGTAGAACCGGCACTGCTTCATCCACTCGAAATCGGAAGGGTCGCGGACGCGCTTCTTCGCAAGGTCCTCCGACGTGTCACGCTGGTGCACGTGCACCGTGATGACCGTCTCCAGGTTTTTGCGCTCGTTCTTCCCTAAACTCGCGCGCTGCGTCAGGACGATCATCTCCTTAAGAAGCGCTTCGCTCTTTTTACTCGCTTTTGACATCGCCGTTTTATCTTTTTTCGCCACCACCAGCGCGCCCTGCATATCCGCGGTCCACAGGAACTGGATCCCAAGCAAAGAGATCTGCGCCGGGTGGCCGAACACGAAGGTTTCCAAATCCTGTTCGAAAACCGCGCTGTTTTTGTTACACGAAAAGTGTCAGTCTTGTATTGGGCGTGTATTGGACGATGTATGGACAAACAGTCACCGTAATCGGTCTGAACAGTCACCAGCTGAGAGATGAAACAGTGTGCCTGGATTTGGGAAAGCCCCAATACGTACCTGTTTGCCATTTTGATTATGCTCCGAATCGCTTCCTGCATCCCGTCCACCAGGCTCTGTAGCCAAACCTCGATGTTCCCCACGGCCATCACCGGGTTCGGTTCCAGAATTCCGTTCACCTCGGTGACGAACTTGACGCACTCGTTTTGCTGCGAGAACATCTCCAGCATTTTGGTTTTGTCCACTTTGTCGAAGGTAACCTCGGTGAGGGAGTCGAACAGCCCGGATTGGAAGTGCGGGGTGACGGATTGCGGGTCGCTTCCCAGGGACAGAATCTCGAGTAACGTGGGATCCGACACGAAGTAGAACCGCGGGAACTCCGCTCGCTTGGTGTCCAGGAACGCGGTGAGGCTCTTTTGACAAAGCTCGAGCTGCTCGGTGAGGTGCGGCAGCGTGTGCTGCAGGGTTTCGCTGGTGTAGCACACGGAAATCACGTTGGGTTCGTCCACCGCGCTCGCCACGGCTTTCATGAACGTCTTGTCGATGTTGTTGAACCGCTTGGCTTCCAGGGGGAGCTGTTTCACGATATCGCCGCCCGAAAAAACAGCCTCCATGTACATCCACATGTTCTGCACGATGAGCCAACCCTCAACGGTTTCGCCAACCGTGCTCAACTTGGCGATCCAAACACTCACCGATTCCTTGAACGGCGCGCTGTACCGGTTCGTGGCCATGCTCCCGAGCGCCATTTGCGTATCCTGAGAGATAAAAAAAAAAAATGTCAGTCTCGTATGGGCAATCAGGGAGGCGGAATGTGGAGGGTGGGAAATACTTACCTCCAGCTTTTCAATCAGCTCCGCGGTCGGCGCCATGGCCAGCGTCACGGTGCCCCGCGATTTGTACGTCCCAAAGGAAAACACCTGGTCGCTCCATTCGGTTTCGATTAGACGTAGCTTGGTTTCAACCTGCGCTTCCTTGATCGCAGCGGTGGAAAGGTCCTCCACGTCCTCCGTGACGCGCAGCATATTGGCGCTGAGAAGGTCCACTAACTTAAACGTGTCGGGGGACAAGTCGAACACAACGCCAGTGATCCTCCCGAGCTCGACCCAGTGCCGTTCCCGCATGTCCGGGCTGGAAAGCGCCTGCAGCAAGGGCAATATCTCCAGGAAGTCGTCAATCTTCTTCCGGCAGTCCGTGTACGCGGGCCAGTCGCGCAACGCCTTGGGGAGCTTCTTGCACTGCGCTTGGAACTGGGAAACCTGTTCGCTCATGGTGTCGATGCTCGCCACGACGTCGGTCCACAGGATGTCCGCGTAGTTGTCTATGGTGGAAAGCACGGTGGTGTACAGGTCGTACAACCGGGTGAGCATGCTGATTTCCTTTTCCGTTTTCTCCATCTCGGGGTACGAAGTGATGGGCAAACCGAAGAGTTCCTCGCCTGAACAGTAGTTGCGCCTGAGTGGGAAAGAAAAGTGTCAGTCTTTCGTAATGTGTATGAGTAAACAGTCGGAGGTAATAGTCATGTATTGGGCGATGTATGGACAAACAGTCACCAGCTGAGAGGTAAAACAGTGTGTCATGATTCGGGAAAGCCCACTCCACGCACCACTTCCGCGCGCGCACGTCGAACATCTGCGTGAACTTTTTCAGCCGGTCCACGGCTTGCACCGGGATAAGCCCGGGCACCGCAGGGCCGTTTTTCTCCCAGTCCTCCCGGAACGCCACCGCATCAATTACGAACACCTTTACTTCTCGAATCAAGTCCCGTTTGAACCCGACTTGAAGCTTACTTAAATTGTCCGAAACACTCACCGCGCGCGTTTTCATTTTACCCCACCCGAAACGCAACTCGCTCACCGTGTCGGTTTCTGCGATGAATAAAAGAAAGTGTCAGCCTTGTACTGGGCGTGTATTGGACGATGGCCTGGTCAAACAGTCACCGTAATCGGTCCGAACAGTCACCAGCGTTAGAGGTAAAACAGGGAGGCCAGGATTTGGGAAAGCCTTACACACGTACCTTCCTTCGGGACCTGGACCTGGTACCGGCTCAGGAGGGTGTAAATGTCCTCGATCGGTCCGAGAATGGAGTCGATATCTGCCTCCCTGGAGCGTATTTCGTGAAGCACGCCCATCGCGACGCGAACGTCCTCCAAGTCCTCGATTCCCCGATTCAGTTTCAACGTCGTTTCCCGCATGTAATCGTGAATCGCGCGTAACCGCTCCTTGCCCTGTTTGTGAAGGTTCTTCGCGAACTGCGTTTTCCACGTGCTCGCTTACGATTAATAAAAGAAAGTGTCAGTCTTTCGTAGTGTGTATGAGTAAACAGTCACCCGTAATCGGGCCGAACAGTATCAGGATTTGGAAAGGCCCAACACGCACCTTCGCTTTTGAGGGAGTTCTTTAACGGCGCGGTTTCGAGGGACATGGCGCCGATGTTGTGCACCGGCGCGATCTGTGTAATATCCTCCTCGATGGCCATGTACTTCCTCAGCTCCAACTCGAAGGACTCCAACGAAGGCTCCGTGGCCATGAACTCGGCGTACTTTTGCTGCAAGTCGCTTAGGTACAGAAAGTCGAACCGCTTGAACCCGTGCACGTACTCCACGATTTGCGCCTGTGAGATGGGTAAAAGAAAGTGTCAGTCTTTCATGACGTGTGTATAAGTAAAAAGTCACCCGTAATTGGGCCTCCACAGTCGACGGGATTTGGGAAACGCGCAACGCGTACCTTGGTGCCTTCGATCGACCCGGTCAACAACAACACGGATTTGACAATCTCCTTGTCACTCGCGATCCAGTGGTAAAAGTTGGACGGGTAATTGCCGTTGTTCGGCGGCGCGGTGTTGGCCGCTTTCGACGGCGAGTTACCGCCGCCCGTTGTGTCCTCCGTTCCCAAACCCCACATGTGCAACTTTTCGCTCGCCTTGAGCATCTTCTTCGCAACCACGTTTATCGCGTCCTGGATGTCGTCCAAGCTCGGGTTCATGGTGACCCTCGGGATTTGCAGCTCCACGTCCACGCCGAAAATCGGCCGTTCGATGTACAAGAACCCGCCGCTGCTTCGCGACCCCAGGCGCGTTCGCATGGCGAGGAACGATGTCCGCGTGCACGTCAAAATCGACTGGTACATGAACCGCGCGTAGTGTTTCGTGAACGCGTCCACCACGCTTTGCGGTAACACTTCGTCCAGTTGGTTCTCCCGCGGCGTGGTTCGCACGAGCTCGCAAAGGTCAAGAACGCCGCGCTCAATTTCCACGTTGCGCACCTCGACGCCTTTCGTTTGCGCGTTGATGAACTTCGTTTGCGTCGCCACGAACTCCTCGTACGTGAAGCTCCTGTCTTTTGGCAGGTTCAACAGCATGGTTTTCGCCACCGCTTTCAAGTTAGCCTCCACCCGGTTTTCTAAAATGTCGTTACTCTTTTGTATAAGCTCCTCGACCTTCCCTAGCCGGTCGTGCACCCTGTTTAGGTACCCGTCGATGTTCATGGAGGTCCAGGTTAACGAGTACATACCGGGCGTTAACGCGTTTTGCAAATCCAGAAGATGCGGACCCAGCATCTCCTTGCACACGGGCGCGCACGTCGCCAAAACGCGGTCGTACTCCCGCAGCGCGTACGAAAGCTGGTTGTAGTACCTGCGAATGAGAAAGAAAAGTGTCAGTCTTTCGGGCCATGTTCGTAACTTGTACGAGCAAACAGTGTAGTTACTTTCCTACTGTACTCAAAGATGGGCTTGAAACCGCGGGCGGAGTTTGGGAAAGCCCCGAGATGCGCGTACCCTTTGAACTTGTCTTCCTGAAGAAGCACCATCTTCGCCGATTCCGGGACGTCCACGCCTAGGCGCTGGAGGTACTTCGTTTCCCGCATCAGCTGCATGATTTCCTTATCGAAGTTCACCAACAGGTGCCCGGTTTCAGGGTGCCGCACGATAAGCGTGGCTTGTAGCCCGGCTTTGGAGTCCTCGATTGACTTTTTCCACGCGTTGAGCCACAGGGTTTCAAACGCGACGAGCGCTTTCGCCACGGTGTTGTACGTCTTGACCGTCCTTTTGCTCTCTTTCGTCCGCATGATAGCCTCGTTCGAGGCGAACTTCCGCATTGGGATTTCTATTCGTCTTAGTAACTGCCTACTCCACATAACATCCCCGGCCACGGGCGGGGCGTTTCGCGGAAGCGCCGGGCCGTGTTTGTTTTTCTCGTAGATTTTCTGAACCGCGTCCTGGCGCGATTAAAAAGAAAGTGTCAGTCGGTCGCGACGCGTATCCGGGATTGGAAAGGGGTCCGACGGAGTGGGAAGTACTTTCAACCTGTGCTCCATACAGATCAGTATTCAGGGAGGTGGAACGTGGTGATTGGGAAAGTTCCGTACCAAGTCCAGGGCGTAGTTTTGAAAAATAACCGCGTACTTGTCGTTCAGGTCTTTGGCTAACGATTCCCGTTTCAGCGCGCTTTGGAACTGGCGCAACAAATTAAGCGCCTGTTCCGTGCTCGTGATGTTCGAGAAGCTCATGTCGATGAACTCTTGTAGTTTGGTTTCCAGGTCGTGCGTTTGGACGTTGAACTCGAGAAAATCGCGGTCGTACGCGTTCGCGGTGTAGGACAGTAAGTCGTACGGTTTGCGTTTCATTTCCTCCACCACGGCGAAGAACTTTTTAATCACGGGCTGCATCCCGTCAATCGCGGTGTGAAGGCCGAGCTCCCGGAACTGCTCTATCGTGGAGAACATATCCACAAGCTTCGCCAGCCGTTTCGCGAAAAGGTCGAACTTTCCGAAACAAGACTCCTCGTCGAAGTCAAACTGCCGCGTGGTGGGGTTACTTTTCAAACCGTTCTTCACCGAAAGAAACTCCGCGCGGTACTTGTTTTTGGTTTTTATGACCAACGCTAGGTTCGCAAGTAGGGCGGTTTTGTCCTGGTTCCACAGCACCGCGGTGCCGTTCAAATTGAGCATGTCCCGGCACGCGACGATCATTTTGTTTGTGATTTTCGAAAACAAACGAGTCATCCGCGCCGGGGTGTGGTAGTACCGGCAAACCGCGTACATCATGCGCACCGAGTTCAGCAACGGCACGATCGAGTCGTAGATCTTGGACACGTCGTCTCCGTACAGAGGCTCCAACGTCTTTTCAAGCGTGGTGAGGTACTTGACGTTGTCTTTGCTTTCGTTCACCGCGTCCGTGACTCGCGTGTCAATCAACCGCCACCGCCGCAGCGCGACCGAGCGCCCGGCGCCGACCCCCCCGGCGCTGCAAACCCCCAACACCAACCGCGCTTCCCGCGACTTGAGCTGTTGAAGCAAGGAGTTGAGTTTCGCCATCCTCGATCGCCAAAACTCCAGTTCGGTGTCCGGCCCGTCGCCGTCGTCGTCCGCGCTTGTTCTTTTGTACCCGCCAATCCCGTGTTCTTCCTCCGATCCGGAGTCCAAAAGCACCTCGGTTTTGTCGCACCAGTCTTCCAACACTCTTTCGAAGTCGCTGGCAACCGCTTTGTCATCCGCCGCCGTCACGAACGTCGAGGGTTTCAAATCCATCCCCCCGGTCAAGTACTTGCTCGGCGGTTTCATCAGCTCCACCCCACCGAGTAACGAGTGCGACGCCTCGGTGAGCGTCGCGCCGAACTTTGACACCGCGCGGACGAACTCTTTCGTGGAATCCTCCCGCGCTTTGCCCCACCCGTGCCGTCCCTGCTGCTTCAAAACCGGCGCGTACAACTGACCAATCAGCGTCCGAAACGAATCCAGCGCGTTTCCCCGAATCAAACCGCACATGATATCCTGCTCGCACCCTTTTTCCACAATGCCCTCTTTCTTCGTGGTCGTCCGTAACAGATAAAGCGCGTCCGCGCCGGGAGCGAGCGCGGTGGTGACGCCGTCGGTGAGCGTCAATTTTTTGGGGCCGGCGTCGCCGGCGCCGTTCGATTGGTAATAGAAAAGAAGCTTGCTCGGGCCGTCGGGGAGGTAGAAATGCTTTAT
>Ga0222645_100472_pt1 | contig 22822 bp, 18 predicted proteins | sample AntAcemetagen292_FD_179881 | JGI IMG/M metagenome (GOLD analysis project Ga0222645, IMG submission 179881) | Saline water microbial communities from Ace Lake, Antarctica - #292 | ecosystem: Environmental > Aquatic > Non-marine Saline and Alkaline > Saline | place: Antarctica: Ace Lake | collected...
AAAGTTGCCAAAACTAGTATCACTCCTTAGAAAGATTAAACTAATGTAAGTTACTAGTACTACTGCTTTCATAACGCTTGTTCTACTATGGCATCGGTTAGGTCAAGTTGGGTGGTTTGGGCTTCTTTTAGGTTAGCTTTAAGGGAATCGCATAAGGCCATTAACTCATCGACTTTACTGACAATTCGGTGCTGTTCGACTAGAGGTGGCAGAGTCGTTTTAATTGAACTTACCTGACCTTGATTAATAGATGCTTGCCCAACTGCTTCTTTTGCAAATAATGAAATCGCGTCTTGAGCCATTTTCGTCATCATAAATAAATTTAAATATTTAGCGGACAAATGAGTTTTATATGGCTTAGCTCTCATATTCATACTTTCATAAACCAAGGGTTCAGATATTTGTGGAATAATTGCGGTTTTTCCAACAAGTTCTTTACTATTTACTCGGTTAATCAATAAATCGTCTTGTTCCAGCCTAAACTGCTCTAACTCTACGAAAGTTACTTCAACTTTTTTTGCTCCGCTAAAATCAATCTTTCCACTCTGTATGTTATACATCCGAAGGGAAATGATCCCTTGTTCTGTATAAAATTTAGCTGGTTTATATAAACCATTACTAAAAGATTTAAATAACAAACCAAAGCTAACCCACTCCCAGCTATCTGGTAATTCAAACGGTTTTTCTTCATCTGTGATGGATGGCAACGGTTTTTGCTTTTTGATTTTCCCGTCTTTGATTAGTTGGGATTTTTCGATGGCGATGCGTGCTAGTAGTTTGGATGCGGGTTCGTCGGTTGGGTCTTGTTTGACGAGTTTGCCCATGACTGCGAGTTGCAGGATGGTTTGTTTTAGTTGGTCGATGCTGGCTTGTGTGGTGAAGAGTACATCGAAGTATTGGCTAATACGTTGCCAGCTGTCGTTGAGTTCGTCGGCGTCTTTGGCGTTGGTGAGGGTTACTAGCAGGACTTCAACTAGGGTTTTATGGGCATCGATACTGGCTTCAGTTTGCGATTCCAGTTGGTCACACAGCGCCATGAGTTCATCGACTTTGGCTACGATCCGGTGTTGTTCCTGCAATGTACATAGAGGGATCAAAGCTAGCTTAGCTTTATCTGTTCCCATTCTCGGCAAGCTCATACCATGAGTTGAATTATTAGCATATTCCTTAAACTTTGGAGATTTCATTGAAAGTCGCAAAAATTCTGGAATTATTTCTTTATATGCTCTAAGTGGAATCATTTCAGTAGTACATACGCCAGCCTCATCGGCAACTAGCACTTTATCCAAATATGGTCGTAACTTTCCATATATAACATCTCCTTTAACAAACACATTTTTAGAGCTTTTGAATTCTCTATCCAAAAACCTCTTTTTTTGTAAAAGTTTAGAAGTTTCTTTTTCTACATCTTCAAGCTCTAAAACCCATGTATCTGGGCTTGCATCTTTTGGCTCTGTCTTATCACACTGCCCATAATTAGTAACTACACCGAGGCGAACCCACAACCATCGCTTTGGTAAATCATATGGTTCTTCCTCGCGATCTATTTCTGGCAGTTTTTTTTGTTTTTTAATCTTGCCATCTTTCACTTGTTCTTCTTTTGCTACAACAATTCGCTTCAACAGTTCACTTGCAGGCTCATCATTTGGGTTTTGATATACTAACTTACCACGCATAGCTAATTCCAAAATCAGTTCACGTAGTTTTTTAATACCATATAAATCAAACTTTTTAGATATACCACGCCCTGCTGAAGACCTAGTTTTGATAGCTGACGTCCAAACATCTATATGATCTGTAATGATGTTGTCCACCGCCATCAGACTTTAACTCCTGCTAGTGCATCAGCCAGTATGCGTTTAAGCTGGTCTCGTAATTGCTGAATGTCTTGTTGCTGACTTGCATAGTTAGCCAATAACTTATGTGGGTCATGACTGACTTGCTCAACCTTATGAGGGTTTTTAATGTCTAGGTTAAAGTTGCGGGCAATGATGTCTTCAATACTCACTTGCCATGCTTGTTCGGTTTCGACTCTTGCTGCAAAGCCATCAGCTTCACTTCCCCACCAGTCGTTTTCAGTTTTAAATTCTTGAAATTTCATGGGTTTGGTTTTGTTATAGTTTTTTACACCATCTGGATAAGGATGTTCGTAAAACCAGATTTTTTTAGTAGGTTGACCTTTAGTGAAAAACAGGATGTTGGTTTTTATGCTGGTATAAGGGGCAAATACGCCGTTAGGTAATCTGACTATGGTGTGCAGGTTACACTCTTCGGTTAGCAGTTTTTTGATTTTGGTTTTAACACCTTCACCAAACAAGGTGCCGTCGGGCAATACTAGAGCGGCGCGGCCACCATCTTTCAATACCTCGATAATAAGCTGTAAGAATAGGTCTGCTGTTTCACGGGTTTGCATATCAGACGGAAAATTTTTCTCTATGCCGTCTTCCTCTGTGCCGCCAAATGGGGGGTTAGTAATAATTACATCGAATACACTATCCCATGACGAAAGTGGGTCACCAAGAGTATTACCGTGTTTTATTTGTACTGGCACTTCGATGCCATGCAACATCATATTGGTGGTACAGAGTAAGTGGGGAAGTTGCTTCTTCTCAACACCATGAATTTGCTTTTGTAAGGTTTGGTGGTCACTGCCGGTTTTGACGTAATTCTCTTTTACGTGGTCTACCGAGCAGGCTAAGAAACCACCTGTACCACAAGCTGGATCAAACACCTGCTCGCCTAATTTAGGGTCGAGACGATTAACCATAAACTTGGTGACTGCGCGAGGCGTATAGAATTCACCGGCATTACCGGCACTTTGTAAATCTTTTAGGATTTGCTCATAGATATCACCAAACATATGGCGTTCATTCGAATCACTAAAATCTACTTCGTTGAGTTTGTTGATCACTTGACGTAAAAGTGTGCCGTTTTTCATGTAGTTGAAAGCGTCACTAAAGGCTTCGCGTACCACAAATCCACGAGGGTTTTTATCAATAGGAGCAGTAAAGTTTTTAAGTTTTATAAAGAGCTCATCGTTGACAAATTCAAGTAGCTCATCACCGGTAATGCCTTGGGCATCCGTGGCCCAGTTGCGCCATAAAAATTCTTCAGGGATAGGCGAGCGATAGTCATCTAGCTCTAATTCTAAATCTTCTTCTTGTGCATCGAATATTTTCAGGAAAAGTAACCAAGACATCTGGCCTAGCCGCTGAGCATCGCCGTCTACACCGGCATCTTTACGCATAATATCTTGAATGGATTTGATTACGGAACTAACTGACATAATTTACTTCTCTTTAATTCTGTTACTTTATAAATATTTTATTAAGTAAATACTGCCCATGGTATTGGGCAGATATCAGGCTGTTTTTTCATATTTTACGCTATAAATTGCCTGCTCTAACTCAGTTATCGCCTGATCGTACTGTTTGCGGCCACCAAACCCTTTTTTGAGGATTTCGCTGAATGAGCCTATCTCGGTAAAAGGGGTAACTTTAATAGTTTGCAGGTTCTCTACTTCGCTCACGCCTGCATCGGCATACTTCTCTAACAATTGGCTTAACACCGACTGCGCTTGCTCAGAATATTGGGTGAAGTAGTTGTTCTTCTTAACTTGGCTTGCACGCTCTTTTCGAGTCAGCGTCGGCTGGTCAAATACCACATGACATATCATATCAAATGGGTCGAGATCTTTTCCGACTTCTTGCTCCAACGCTTCCCAAATAACTCCTTCCTGAGCCAGTTCATCTATGATGGTTTGTTTGCGTTCAGCTTCGTTCCACTTAAGTACGAATTCATCCAGGGTAGCGTATTGCAGGGTGAGTGCTTTTCGGGTGTAATCTTTAAACGATTCGGTGACTAGCTTGCCGTCGGTATCATAATACTGAACGCGCTCTGCAACCTTAAGAACCTTTACACCTTGCACATGGTACTTATGGACTTTTTCTTCATCTTGCCAATCAACACCGTCAATTTCACCTTCAGGGAAATCGTCTCCAGACTCAGCGAAGTCAGGCGCATCTTTGCTTGGATCCTCTCCATCGCTTTCTCCACCCACTATTTCATCAAAATCAGAATCGGGATCGTTGATATCTTCGGGTTTAGTGACAATCACTTTTTCTGGGATACCATCAAACCCTTCGTCAGCGAACAGTTCTGTAGCCTTCTTGAAATCAAGAATGGTAAACCATAGCTTGTTATATTTGTCGTCGATACGAGTACCACGACCGATGATTTGTTTGAACTTGGTCATAGACTGAATGGACTGATCAAGCACCACCAATTTACAGGTTTTCGCATCGACTCCAGTGGTCATCAACTCTGAGGTAGTGGCAATCACAGGATAGGCTTTTTTAGGGTTGGTAAAGTTTCCGAGTTGCCCTTTACCTAGTTCATCATCACCAGTGATTTTCATCACGTATTTTTCGTTTTTGGCTACTTTTTCAGGATTCAAATTTATCAGTGCACGGCGCATACGGTCTGCATGGTCAATGTCGTTACAGAACACTATGGTTTTATCCATAGGACTGGTGCGCTTGAGATAGTTGGTAATGGTTTCAGCTACTAACTGGGTGCGCTCATCAATGACCATAGTGCGGTCAAAGTCTTTTTGGTTGTAGATCCTATCCTCTATCTCATGACCTTTTTTATCCACTTGGCCCTTGGTAGGTCGCCAGCCTTGTAAATCGAGATCAATGTCCACTCGCACCACTTTGTAAGGGGCTAAGAAACCATCTTCAATGCCTTCTTTAAGGGAATACATGTAAGCAGGCTCACCAAAATAATCACTATTGGATACTTCTTCCGTTTCTTTCGGTGTAGCGGTCAAGCCGACTTGCGTGGCACCTTTAAAATACTCTAGGATCTCACGCCAGGCGCTATCTTCAGCTGCGCTTCCTCTGTGGCACTCGTCGATAATTATTAGGTCAAAAAAGTCTGGGTCTACTTGTTTGTAAGCCTTTTGTGATTCTTCGGGGCCTGTTAAAGCTTGATAAAGTGCTAAGTGAATTTCGTATGCAGGGTCAACTTTACGTCCTGATATCTTCGTCATGGCCTGACCAAAAGGTTGAAAGTCACCTGACTTAGTTTGGTCGACCAATACATTTCTATCTGCCAAAAACAAAATACGCTTTTTAGCTCTCGCCTTCCATAGACGCCATATAATTTGGAACGCCGTATAGGTTTTGCCAGTTCCCGTTGCCATTACTAACAATACACGATCCTGACCTTTAGACACCGCCTCTACAGTTTTACTGATAGCTTGTAGTTGATAATATCGGGGCGCTTTACCGCTACCATCGTCATAATAATCTTGGGTGATAATAGGTAGTTGTTGCTCTGTGTAACCTTTGTAAACACAATATTTAGTCCAGAGTTCTTGTGGGCTGGGGAATTCATCTAGGGAAATTTCAGACTCAAGTTGTTGTAGGTTGGTCTTATCATGAAAAATGAAACCGTCACCGTTAGATGCAAAGATAAAGGGCACATCTAATAAGCGAGCATAGTCCAAACCTTGCTGGATACCCTTTCCTACTTCATGTTTATTGGCTTTGGCTTCCACCACGGCAAGTGGCATCGACACTTTATGATATAAAACGATATCAGCAGATTTTATAGATTTGCGTGCCGCGACCATACCCCGCACAACTACCTTACCATCACGAAGTTTTACCTCTTGACGGATTTGGTACATATCATCCCAACCGGCATCCTTTATAGCAGGCATAATAAACTTGGTGATGATGTCGGTTTCGCTTAGGGCTTTTTTATTGATTGACGACATACTCAAGATCCTTCTCTATATCTATTATGTGAGTGGCCTGATAACAACTAAGTAGAATCTAAATAACCGTTTTAACAACCTCATCTTAGCGAGAGCCTATTAACTTGGCTACAGCATTTTTTAATTTGTGGTTAAGTTTTTACGCTATAAAACAGAAGGGATCTGAATTTGCTTCTTACCTGAGTAGTTTTGGTAATTAAAACGCGCTAAAAATGTAGTTTTAAAAAGCATTAATCCAACATTACAGAGAGCAGAAAGAAAACAAGGAAAATACAGCGATTCATCCTTGTGAAAACACCTTCATTACTCTCAGTTCCAAGCCCTCATTTCATCATGATTAGCGAGCACCGTTTTTGCTTATATTTTAACCATAGCGGAAACTTCGGAACTTTGAGCTATTTCTGTTCATATTTTGACCATATTGTCATCTGTGAAATTTTGAAGTAATTGAACGTTATGTATCTCATTCATTCTAACTCAGCGCCTCAGTTTCGCCTGTAAATATCGATAGTGAGATTTTGTATATAAAGAAACATATTTCACTTCTATTTCTGTTGCACTTCCAATATGTACTTTATTTCCTATAAATTGATAAAACAAACTATGCGAACCATATTTTGACTGTCAGTCAAAATATGGTTGCTTTTGTAAATTAATGTGGTAGTGTTCATTTCGTACAGGGTGTACCACCCTGATGCTCTTTAAAAGACTAACCTTTAATTGAACTTGTTTGTGGCTCACTTGTGAGTCGATTGTTTAACAGACAATCTGCTACCCAGGCAACGTTGATTGGACGCATTCCCACGCTGTTAGCTGGCATACCTAGCTGAGAGACGGAGAGTTAAAATCATATTCGGCTGGATTGGCACCTTTGGTGCCAAAAAGAGTGACCTGTATTGTCTATGCTCATTTCTATTCAGTTCAATTTTGCTTTGTCGGCTGGTGCGCTTTTGCACTGATTAGACGGAAGGTTTTTATTATGAGAAATCGTAAACTTTTAAAGGACTCTATCGATATATTAATATTAATTCGAGACGAGTTGCATGATGACATAGACAGTAGTAAACGAAGCGAGCTTGATAAAGCTATAAAAGAACTTGAAAATGCTAAAGATGAATTTCGCCCCTCTCAAATGCTTAATGTAATTGGTAGGGTTGTAATTTTGATTCCTGCTATCGAGAGAATTCTGAAGGGTTTTGACGGGCTTTGATGTTGATGAGTTTACAGCAGGTCACAATTTTTTTAAGGTTGTAAAAAATGAATATTAGTAAGGCGCTAAAAATGTGCCGAAATCAAAAGGGTTTGACTAAGACTGCTTTGGCAAAGAAAGCAAATCTATCAATTTCTTATCTATCACTATTAGAGCAAGGCAAGCGAGATCCAAATTTATCTGCCGTGAGCGATATTTGTTCTGCTTTAGAAATACCAGTAAGCATATTTATGTTTTTAGCATCGGACTTGGATGAGCTTAATGGTGTTAATGAAGAGTTGGCAAGATTGCTATCTCATACTGCTTTGAAGTTAATGGAAGAACATAGTGATGACTCCGCAATATCCTCATGAGCCTATTGCCAGTATCTCAAGTCTATGTTTTGCCTTGGGTCTCACTGAAAAGGAACTTTCAATTCTGAGGCTTAAATCAGATTCATATTTTTTTATCACAAAAGAAATTACAAAACCCGATAAATCCCTTCGCCAAACATTTGATGTAAAACCTGAACTCAAAAGAATACATGAGCGCATTTGTAGTGCATTTCTGAGAAAAATTTCATATCCCAGTTATCTCCAAGGAAGCATAAAAAAAAGAGATTACCTTTCTAATTGTTCTGCGCATACAAATCAGAAATTAGTTATTAGTGAAGATGCCACAAATTTTTTTCCATCAATAACAGATGTTGTAATTCATCAGATGTGGGTAGGTGTTTTTAATTTTTCTAATGACGTTGCAGAGGCCTTAACAGCATTGATTTGCTGCAATGGAAAATTAGTACAAGGTGCGAAACCAAGCAGCTTCATATGCAATTTAATTTTATGGCGAAGAGAGGCCGAATTAGTAGAAGGCCTTGAGTGCCAAGGACTAACTTATACAAGGTATATTGATGATATTACTGTTTCAAGTCCTACTAATTTGAGTAAGCGTACTATGACAACAATAATAAAGAAGATATACAGTATGTTAGCCAGTGTTGATGTAAAGCCAAATAGAAAAAAGCACAAAGTGATGACAAATAGCCACCGACAAGAAGTTCATAGAGTGAATGTAAACGGCATTAAACCAACATTACCGAAATTGGAAAGAAACAAAATAAATACAGCAGTTTTTCAGTGTGAAAACAATTTTATTTCTAAATTATCTGCTTATGAGTATGAAACGATGTTCAATAAGGCCACGGGCAGAGTAGCCAACCTAAAAAGAATGCACCCTAAGCTTGGGGGAAGCCTAGCTTCTAGGTTAAAAAAAATAAAGCCGAGCAACAGACCTTGAAATTTGAGTGATAATCATGGATATTTCTATATGATGAACAGTCCGGAAGATAAGCTGGAAATAATCTCGATGGTCACAACTTGGTGTGAAAGTGCTGATGAGGCAATTTTCTGGTATAGCAACGAACCGATTCCTGCTCTAGGAAACATGACTCCCGAAAAAGCTATTCAGTTGGGCCACGCCCAAGCAGTTAAAGATTATCTCCAGGGACTTATGTTAGGAGGGTATGCATGATGATTGGAATTGCAAGCTCATATCATTTCGCATTTTGTTTCTTATCTGAGCAATACATGACATCGGGACAAAGTAGCTTGGTATTCAGTCCGATAGTTTCATTTAGTAATGGCATTAATTCGCATGAAAAATTCACTTTCAACAAAGTCATATTGTTACATTATCCATTTAAGGTTCCGCTCGCTCAAAGCAACTGGCATAATCAGAATACTATGAATTCAGAATCTATATGTAAACCAGTAATTCTTATGTTATTGAGCAAGTCTAAAAATGCACAGTGTAAAAATCCACCGTTAACCCACCCACCCAGCCGAAATGTGCAAAATATAGAGGGTATAAACTTTTTAGGTGTGCCCTTCAACATTGCTAGTTATGCGCTGTTGACTATGATGGTAGCGCAAGTCTGTGACTTACAACTAGGTGATTTTGTGCACACTTTGGGTGATGCGCATTTGTATGTCAATCATCTAGAGCAGGCAAACTTACAACTAACTCGCAAACCTTATTCGTTACCTAAAATGAGTATTAACTCTAATATCAAAGATATATTTTCTTTTGAAATCGATGATTTCGAATTAAAAGACTATCAGGCACATGACCACATCAAAGCAGCAGTGGCCATTTAATTTATTCGCTAGAAAGATAAAAATTAGGTAATAATGCTCATATGACCACCCCTGTACTTATTTGTGATGATTCGAGCTTTGCGCGTAAGCAAATGCAAAGAGCTATTCCAGATGCGTGGGATGTAGACATAAGCTTTGCTAAGCATGGAAAACAAGCGTTAGAGATGATCCGTGCAGGTAAAGCGGATGTTATGTTTCTTGATTTAAACATGCCTGTTCTGGACGGTTATCAGACCATGCAAGTGATCAAAGACGAAGATTTACCCACTCTAGTGGTTGTAGTGTCAGGTGATGTGCAGCCTGAGGCACGTGCAAGAATGTTAGCGTTAGGTGCGATTGAGTTTATTCGCAAGCCTGTTGATAACGCTAAACTAGTCAGTGTTCTTGCGAAGTTTGGTTTATATCTGGGTGAATCTTCAGCCAACAAGCGTGCTGAAGAAGTCAAGCCCACTACAAAAAACTCTTATATAGAAAAATTAGATGCTTACCGTGAAATGGCGAATGTGGCGATGGGACAGGCTGGTGAAAGTTTAGCCCAACTTTTAGGTGAGTTTATCGACTTACCCATTCCTAATGTCAACTTGATCACTAATACTGAATTACACATGGCTATTGCCGACATTCAACGCAATGAAAGCGTCTCTGCAGTTTCTCAAGGCTTCATAAGTGCAGGTATCAATGGGGAAGCGCTGGTTATTTTTAACGATTCTAACTTTAGTAATATGGTCAAGCTTCTCAAATATTCAGGTAATGAAAATAGTGGCTCTTTGGAGCTTGAAGCACTAATGGATGTATCAAATATTTTAATCGGTGCTTGCTTACGCGCACTCTCAGAACAGCTTCATTTAGTATTTAGTCACAATCATCCAATTATTTTGGGTCGGCATTGTGATTTAGACGATATTCTCAAAACGACTACACAAAGAAAAGAAGACATGTTGGCAGTAGAGATTGCCTATTCTATTAAAAGCCAAAACATCAACTTTGATTTATTGTTGCTATTCCCCAACGAGTCTATCGACCTAGTATTTGATAAGCTTATTACACCTCATTTTTAATGATTTATTTTAAGATTTATTTTGAGGTTTATCCTGAGGTTCATTTTTAAGGTTTCATTTTATGGCAGTTGATAGCAGTTTGGCGGAAATGCATTGGAAACACGATATTCTTGGTTCGATTGAGGTAGGGATTGTAGTACTAGACAAAGCGTTTAACGTACAGATGTGGAATCAGTTTATGGAGAACCACAGCAACATTGTGCCGAGAATGATCCAAAACAAAAACTTATTTGAGTTCTTTCCTGAAATAGACAAAGAGTGGTTTACGCGTAAAGCGGCGCCGGCATTTTCGTTAAAAAGCCCAGTATTTATTATCTGGGAGCAGCGCCCATACTTGTTTCATTTTGACTGTAGTCGTCCAATTACTTCTCAAGCGCATCATATGTACCAAAATATTACGATATTTCCGCTGGCATCTTTGACTGGGCAAGTGGAACAGGTATGTCTGGTGATATACGATGTCACAGACGAAGCATTAAGCCGACTAGGCATGCAATCACTGAATCGTCAGTTAGAAAAGATTAGCCAAGTAGACGGTTTGACGGAGCTATATAATAGACGTTTCTGGGAAGAACAGTTTGATATGGAATTTAAAAGAAATAAACGCAGTGAAAGTCCTTCGGCACTTATTATGTTGGATATAGACCATTTTAAAAAAGTAAATGATACCTATGGCCACCCCTCAGGTGATGAAGTGATTAAAGCCTTAGCAGGAATAATTAAAAAGGCGACTCGTGAAACTGATATCGCTGGCCGTTATGGAGGTGAAGAATTTGCCATCATGCTGCCTGATACACCTGTTGCTAGTGTAGAATTTGTAGCAGAACGTATTCGCCGCTTAGTTGAAAAATGTACTGTAGTTTATAATAAAATACCTATTTCATTCACCATCAGCATCGGTATTGCAGGTTTTAAACACACCTATAAAGACAGTACTCAATGGTTGGATACAGCTGATAAAGCCTTGTACAAGGCTAAAAATATGGGTAGAAATCAAGTGGCATTAATTGAATAAACTTGGCCAAAAGTGGTGCCCTAGCGATAAGATATTCCCAATATCAAGATTGTTACCTTAATTATTAATGACGGTTACGGAATAACACGTTAATGAATGACATTTCTAAGACTTCACAGACTTCGCAAGCAACTTGGTTAGAGACCCTAAAGTCGTTTAAACACCCTCGGGTTATCACAATGTTGTTTTTTGGTATTTCAGCTGGGTTACCTTTGTTACTGATATTTTCTTCTTTAAGCTTGTGGTTACGTGAGGCGGGAATAGATCGTGCAGCCGTCACTTATTTTAGCTGGGCCGCCTTAGGTTATTCTTTTAAATTTGTTTGGGCACCTTTGGTAGATAGCTTACCAATCCCAATTTTAACGCGTTTTTTGGGCCGCCGACGAGCTTGGATGTTATTGTCACAAGTGATGATTATGCTAGCCATTATCGCCATGGCGTTTGTTGATCCGGCCACGCAAACCTTAGTTGTTATTGCATGGGCAGCGGTATTATTAGGCTTTTCATCGGCGACCCAAGATATAGTGATTGATGCCTATCGAATTGAGTCTGCCGATACTCAGTTACAAGCATTAATGTCATCTAGTTACATTGCCGGTTACCGAATCGGTATGCTGATTGCGGGAGCTGGCTCCTTGGTGTTAGCCAGTTATTTTGGCTCGAGCATGGGTGAATATGATTATCTGGCTTGGCAAACAACCTATCTAATTATGGCTGCAATGATGTCGCTTGGTGTAATAACCACCTTAGTGGTCAGCGAGCCGCAATCAAATAATCATACTCAAGCACAAGATAAGCACCACCAATTAGGTTTTTTCCTGATGTTTATATTTGCAGTTAGCGGCTTTGTGGCTAGTTTTTATTTGACGGCATCTGATGCAGTATCGGCAAAAGCAGCATTAAGTACGCTGATTGCTAATAGCTATTTAGCCGGTGCAGTGATCGAGCTTGCTCGTTTAGCCTTGGCCTTAATAGTGGCTGGTCTTATTGCTAAAATAATCATTGCTAGCGGCTTAGTACAACAAAAAACCGTCCTCATTACTTACGTGGCACCGGTAAACGATTTTTTCCACAGATATGGTTGGTCATTAGCATGGTTATTATTAGCCTTGATTAGTTTGTACCGGATCTCCGATATTGTGATGGGTGTAATAGCCAATGTATTTTATCTCGATTTGGGTTTTACCAAACCTGAAATTGCCAGTGTTGTAAAAACCTTTGGTTTAATCATGACCATTATAGGTGGGTTTTTAGGTGGCCTATTAAGTGTACGCTTTGGTGTATTGAAAATTTTGTTTTTAGGCGCATTATTGTCGGCGATAACCAATCTATTATTTATGTTACTTGCTCAAGTCGGCCATGATATGACTTTGTTGTATGTGGTCATTTCGGCAGATAATTTATCGGCAGGTCTAGCTAGCGCTGCTTTTATTGCTTTTTTATCTAGTCTGACCAATATTTCATTTACTGCCGTGCAATATGCTATTTTCAGCTCGTTGATGACGTTACTACCAAAAATATTAGGTGGTTACTCAGGCACGATTGTTGAAACAATGGGCTACCCATACTTTTTCTTAAGCACTGCATTGATGGGGCTCCCTGTATTGGTATTGATTGTATGGGCCAATAAACGCTTTGATATGTATCCTACGACTATATCAAGCTGACCCAATTGTATCGCTATGACCATAAGTAGCCTTATGTTGGTGTCAATGGCTAAGGAGGGTCCTGAAAATGCTTTGTTTATGGCATCAAGTAGTGGTTTTTTGGTTGATTGGATGGAAACTGGGCTGCATTTTTTATACTGACTGCGTTAATGGTTATCCCTAGCCTTATATTCCTTAGGTTAATAAGAGATGACATACACCGTCTTGAAAAGAGATAGATATCTGCAGCAGGATGACTTATGAAGTGTTGCCACATTTTATTGAGAATCAACACTTAACAAAGCTAAGGCCTTATTCCGATGCAGTCTAGTGGTAATGGATAGTTTCCCTTACTTTCTAAGCAATCTAGACAGGTCTCTAGCTCACCTCTTAAATAGGGATCTTCAAGAAGAGTATTCTGAGGCCAGTAATGCACCTGATGTAATACGTGCCAAAACACTTGCTCAGTTTTTTCATAAGGCAAATTTTCAACCTTTTCAATTTGGGCCCATTCTTCCATCGTATCCCAAAAAAATAAATCCAGTTCTGAATAAGGAATTTTTTTTTGCAAAAAATTGCGAACAAAATACGTCAATTGCTGAGACTTATGCTTCACGAAATTACTAACTGTAAACACTAATAAAGGCCCTCTTAATTGGCGATAACAACTACTGCGAAGTATAGTTATGATTTTTATTTTTACAGAGTTCAAAGACCTTATTTTAAATAGTGAGTATTTGTATGTAGTTATTATATTCACGATATTCGCGATATTCGCGATATTAGTACATTTTTATTTAAATGTATTCTTACCATCCCATATGACTAACCCAGCCATAAATTTCTTTACCAACATAAGTACTATATTGACGATACTTGTTAAATCCAAGTAATTCTCGCTGTCGGTACTGTAATTTTAGTGATTTAACGGTGGCAATTTTACGCTGAGCAACTGTGGTTTGCGACCATCCGTTATCCTGATTATTGTACAAATCCAATACTGGCATAGGAGTGCTAGCTACCCACTGTGGTATACGTTGATTTAGTTCCCTGTCGGGCCAAAACGGACTGATAGCCACAAAAGCGTCAGGGGCAGCCAAAGTTTTTTGTGCATAAATTTTACTTAACCAAGCAGCACTAGTGCCTTTGCTGATGACTAAAAAAAAGCCTGGGTATTCTTGAGATCTTTTGATGGTTGCTTGTAAAAGAGCAACCAGTTGTTGTTCGTGCTCTATAAACGCCTGTTCGTCTATGCTGGTTACTGCAGATTGACTGATATTTAAGTCTACTATTGGTGCGCTGGGTATTTGTTTCTCGGTAGAGGTATCCGTTTCTTCAGCAACCGCTATCTTTTCATCGTTTTCCACGGCGACATCTTGAGCTAACGTAGGCATAAAACCTATATCGGGAGCGGGTAGCAAAATAGTGACCCAACCTACTTTATTGAGTTCATCAGCCAAAGCAGAGAAACCTTGTTGGCTGACTAACGGTATTCCGCTATCAGCAATCATGACTGCTACACCTCTAGTCATCGCTGTAGTGTTTTCTTGTAACACATAGATGATTGGTTGACCGTTAATATCAAAATGTTGGTAAGTATCAGTAAACAAGCCACGCTGCAGATCTAACCTTCTTAGCAATTGGTTATCTGGAGCCGCTAAACTGTGCGAACACAGCGTGGTGAGAAGTAACAAAAATAAAAGTTTAATAACGATAATCACTCTAAAAAATTGACTCAAATAACTTATCGGAAAGTATTGGACAGTTCTTTAATTTTGCAGCGGTCATTATTTTGTTGATAATAGAGCAACGTACTTTTTTATCAGAGACTTTATGCTTAATCTAGAATTTCCAGTACTTGAAACTCCACGATTATTACTTAATAGACTTACGAAAAATGATTGTGAACCCTTGTTTCGGATATTCTCAGATCCTGACGTCATCCGGCATTATGATGTCGAACGTTTCCAAACAATGGACGAGGCGCAGCAATTGATTGCGTACTTTGATGCCCGATTTGATAGCAACACGGGTATTCGTTGGGCTATTCGTGACAAATCATCGGGCGAATTCTTAGGTACTTGTGGTTTCACCCACTGGAACGAATTTGATCATAGCGCAGTGGTAGGCTACGAATTGTCTAAAAAATACTGGGGCAAAGGTTATGCAACAGAAGCAGTGGGAACTATTATCAATTTTATTTTTGCTGCTAGTTTTCACTTCTATGTACACCGTGTTGAAGCTCTCATCTTGCCTAGTAATAAACCATCAGAAAAATTAATTAAGAATCTAGGGTTTTGCTTAGAAGGAACATTGCGTGGAAAATGCTATTGGAATAATGATTTTCATGACATGGATATGTATGCAATATTACGCAATGAACAACTTCAGCAGTCAAAATTACCTTATTAAGGTTAGCTCAAAACGGTACCGTAGACTCAAAATATAGCGTTTGCTCGGTGACCGGATGGCGAAAATTTATAAACATTGCATGTAAGTTAAGCCTATCAGCCATCCCTAATGCTTGGTTATGGGCGTACAAGGTATCACCTATGATAGGATGATGAATGCTTAACATGTGCACTCTAAGTTGATGTGAGCGCCCCGTAATAGGCTTTAATTCTACACGTGTAGTCTTGGCATTGTGTTCAAGTACTCGCCACTGTGTCAGCGCTTTTTTACCTTGTTGATGATCGACCATTTGTTTTGGACGGTTTGGCCAGTCACAAATTAACGGTAAATTGATTTCACCATAGTCTTGTTGCACGATACCAAACACGATGGCTTGATAAATTTTAACTGTTTCGCGCAGTTCAAATTGCTTGGATATATGTCTATGGGCAGATTTATTTAAGGCCATTACCATCAAGCCAGATGTGGCCATATCTAAGCGATGAACCACTGTTGCGGTTGGAAATACTCTTTGTGCTCGAGTTTGTAAGCAATCGGTATGTTCTTTACCCGGCACGCTCAATAAGCCACTGGGTTTGTTAAGTACTAAAATATCATCATCTTGAAAAACGATATCCAAATAAGGCTTCAAGGGTGGATCGTAGTTTAAAACTTCCATATACCAGCGCCTACTTAGGATTATTGACAATCAGCCTGACAGCTTCAAGATGTAATCTTGCTGCACCCATGACGCTTTTAAGACTGTTCATCTGATTAGCCACATGTTCAATCTCTTCATCGCGAATAGCAGGGTTCACTTTTTGTAGACTTTGTAATCTGCTTAATTCACCACCTAACAATTCTTGCATCTGATTTATACGCTTATTCTTCACCAACTCCGCTTGCTGCTCCGCTTGTTGCTGGGCATTATGCAAGCAGGTCTCTACTTGAGTTTTAAGTGCACTGATAAGCTGATTACCCATTTTTGGGAGTACAGGCTCTAATTGAATAAATACTTTTTGTATTGATTGTGATTTAGCATCAATGCAAATTTTAAGTGGTGTAGGTGGTAAAAATCGCGACAGTTGTAAACCTTTTGCAGCTTTGCCTGACAGTACAAATAGACACTCTAGCCAGTATGCACCGGCAGGTTTACCTTTATCTCGACAAAATGCGATAGAGCTTTTACCTATCACGTCAGTGGTTAACATATCCATAGCATGCTGGATCATTGGATGGTCCCAACTTAGGAAAGTCACATGCTCTAACAGGGTTGCAGTGGTGCGTTCATAGGTGATAGCCATGCCTTCTTCGTCTAAACCTGGAAGAGGACTAATCATGGTTTCGGTAGGACGCAGTAAATAGCAGCTTTCGTTATGGTCTTCTTGTAACAAACCAATTGCGTCAAACAGGTGAGTCATAAAAAGTTCGAGTTTAGGTGATTGTTCTGCTTGTAAGATTTGTTCTAAAAGAACATCAACTCTGCCTTTGCCTGATGAATTGAGCTCTAACAATTTGTCCCTACCTTGCTCAAGCTTTACTTTGAGTTCACGGTGCAGGCTAGCGGTTTGATTGATCAGTTGCTGTAATTTAGAGGTGTCTTTAGGTTTTTGAATACAAGCATGTAACATTTCTTGAGTTTCTTCATACACAGTCATCCCAGTGGGGCAGGTATGTTCGAATGCACCTAAGCCTTGATGATACCAATCGAGTAGCACCTGTTGAGCACTCATATCAAAATAAGGAACATGGATGCACACATTATACTTTTGACCAATCCGGTCAAGACGCCCTATACGCTGTTCTAAAAGGTCAGGTACTAGAGGTAAATCAAACAAAATCAAGTGGTGTGCAAACTGGAAATTACGGCCTTCACTGCCTATCTCACTGCAAATTAACACTTGAGCACCGTCTTCAGATTGAGCAAAATAATTAGCTGCTCTGTCACGCTCAACGATACCCATGCCTTCATGAAACACGGTAGAACGAGTACCAGACTTTACTCGTAATGCTTCTGATAACTGCAATGCGGTGCCAGCATTAGCGCAAATTGTTAGAACTTTCTCACCTTTTAGCAATTTTAACTGGGCTATAAACCAATCCACTCTAGGATCGAAATTTATCCAGCTGTTAACCACGTCTGGGTGTCTTTCTGGGGTCAACTGTAGTTGTAAATTGTTGGGCTCCTCTGCTAGTAGTAAGGAGTATTCAATTGGTTGAATGAGCGCATAACTGAATAATTTTCTACTTGGAAAACCACTGACTCCAGCCCGGCTGTTTCTGAACAATAATCGCCCCGTACCGTGTTGGTCTAGTAAGGTGTGCAGCAACTTAGTTCTAGCTTCTGAGCTGGACATATTGATATTTTGTAATTTATCAATCGCTACAAATTGACTGATAGCCTGTATGTTGTGGTGACTTAACTTTTCTCCGCTAAGCAATGGGCCGATGGCAGTAGCTAATTGGCTGTATTGTTTTTCTTCTGCGACGAAGCTTTGATAGTCGTGAAAACGTGCCGGGTCGAGCAACCGTAGTCTAGCGAAATGACTTTCATGGCCAAGCTGATCAGGAGTGGCAGTGAGCAGCAACACCCCTTTAGTAACATTGGCTAAACCTTCTATAACAGTATATTGCTGTGAGGGTTGGCCTTGCGACCAGATTAAATGGTGAGCTTCATCTACCACCATTAAATCCCAATCTGCCTCAAGCGCTTGTTGGTAGTAACGGCTGTTGTGGGTCAAAAAGTCAAGACTACAAATGATCAGTTGTTCTGCTTCAAACGGATTACTGGCATCTTCAGACATCGCTTCACAGCGCGCTTCATCAAATACTGAGAAGGCTAAGTTAACTCTGTTTAACATCTCTACTAACCATTGGTGTACTAAACTAGATGGCACAACAATCAATACGCGTTGGGCTTTAGCAGTGAGTAGCTGTTGATGGATAATTAAAGCCGCTTCAATCGTTTTTCCTAAGCCCACTTCGTCAGCCAGCAATACTCTAGGAGCATGACGCCCACCTACTTCAGAGGCTATGTGTAACTGATGTGGAATAAGATCGACCCTTGCTCCAACAAAACCGAGTAACGACGAAGTACTGTGCTCGAATTGATAGGACAGACATTGTTCACGTAAGTCAAACCACTTGGGGTCATCAAATTGGCCATTCAATAATCGCTGTTCTGGTTGATTAAGTTGGAAGTGGTGGTCGATAAAGGTTTCTTTTAGGGTGACAACCTCATTATTATCAATTCGATGTCCAATATAGCTAAGTTGATTATCTTTTTGTTGTACTTGCTCAACGACTAACTCCCAGCCTGCGTGGCTTTTTATACTGTCACCAGGCACAAACTCAATACGTGTCAAAGGAGCAGTTTGGGCTGCATAGATACGACTTTCACCTGTAGCGGGATACAGTACTGTGACGGTGCGCGCCTCAATTTGTACTATGGTACCTAGGCCTAAATCAGTCTCAGTATCACTAAGCCAGCGTTGCCCCAATGCAAAAAGTTGTTGCTTAGCCATTGTCTTGTCCTCACCTATGGAATTACTGCTGTGAATGCATGCCAAGTCACTGAAAGCCGGCGCGACGCGCATTGTAACAAAAAAACTATGCTGTACTGTTTAAAAGTAGATGATTGTCCACGGAAAGTGTTTTATTGTGAAAATCAACTTGTAGTCAAGTTTGTTTTAAGCACTAGTGTTAACCCAATGCACGGAGGTTTATCAAAAAAATTAATTTAATTTAACGCAGCTTAACGTAGCTTAAATTAACGTAATTTAATTTAGATTAAATTGGTAGGAACTGTATCAAAGCCTTAGAGGAACGCCGGATGTCACAAAAAAAAGTACTAAGTACAAAAATTTACGTGTTGGATACCAATATTCTGCTGCATGAACCTCTCGCCTTTTTATCCTTCAAAGAAAACGATGTTGTTGTGCCCATGACAGTGCTCGAAGAGTTAGATCATATTAAAGACAGCAAAAAAGACGTGGCTCGGGACGCTCGTGTATCTATTCGTGCTATGGAAAATCTACTTCATGACGCTACACCTGAAGATTTAATGCAAGGTGTATCAATGCAAGGCTTAGGTTCGGGAGAGTCAGCGCCTACGGGTAGTCTGTCAATCTTTGTTGACCATGGAATGCCAATTTCGCAACAAATTTTCACCAGTAACGAGAATGATAACCGTATTATTAATAGCGCGCTGTATCTGCAAAAATCTCAACATACTAAACAAGTAGTATTGGTGACTAAAGATATCAATATGCGTTTAAAAGCTAAGGGTGCTGGGTTAGCACATGTAGAAGATTATCGCAGCGATCAAATGGTTACCGATATCAAGTACTTGTCCAAGGGCTATCATCAGTTTGAAGGTAACTTTTGGGATGAAGTGAAGTCGGTAGATAGTCGTACAGAAGGCCGAGACACTATCCACACTATTAAACGTAGCGTATTGCTAAATGCGTATGTAAATGAATTCTTGTTAGATGCCAGCCAAAATTTTGCTGGTGTAATCGAATCTGTCAGTAGTGACCATTTAGATGTTTTAGACTTAGGTTATGAAAGAATCATGGGGCGCAAGGCTTGGGGTATTTCACCAAAAAATATTGGTCAAGCAATGGGCTTACATGCCTTGCTCGATCCGCATATTGATCTAGTCATCTTAACTGGCCCAGCAGGTAGTGGAAAAACACTCTTGGCTTTGGCCGCAGCACTCGAGATGGTCGTAGAAAAAAATATGTATGACAAAATAATAGTGACCAGAAGTACCCCTGAAATTGCTGAATCTATCGGCTTTTTACCTGGCACCGAGGAAGAAAAAATGGCGCCTTGGCTTGCCGCTATTACTGACAGCTTAGAAGTCCTGCACAAAAATGATGAAAATGTGAAAGGCTCAATGAGCTACATCATAGAAAAAGCGAATATCCAGTTTAAGTCTGTTAACTTTATGCGTGGTCGCAGTATTCAAAATGCCATTGTAATTATCCAACCCATAATTGGAAATAATTTAAAATATTTACAGGTTTATTTTTATTGGTCTGTAGCGAAAGTAAAAAGAATTCCCACAAACTTCGATATTTTTAATTACCTCAAGCACTTTCAAAATAATAAATCTTTACTAAATACTTATAACTTACAGTCTTTACTAAATACTTATAACTTACAGGAAGAATATAACACGAAGTATAGCAATGACTCAATTTGGGGGGAAGCTGCATAATGAAAAATTCAAATGAAAACAGAAATCCCCGCATACTAGATACCTCTGCTTTAGTTCATGATCCTAAAAGTCTTCTTGCTTATAAAGATGATATCTATATCTGTTTAACAGTTTTAGAAGAACTTGATAATTTAAAAGAGCGAACTGATAAAAATGTAAGCCAAGATGCACGTGCTGTCATAAGAATGCTAGAAGACATTATTAATGGCCATACATCTGAAGAAATGGAAAAGGGCATTCAATTACCTTGCACTGAAACAGCAAAACGAGGGAAGCTATTTATAGGTATTGATACCCAACTAGACTTTGCTAAAGAGTTAAAACATGCAATTGGTAGTGACGCAGATAATCGCATAATTAATTATGCGCTTCATATGCAGAATGACCTTAAGCACGATGTCACGATAGTAAGCCGCGATATTAATATGCGTCTCAAAGCAAGAACGATTGGCGTAGATGCTGAAGATGTTTTAGTGGATAACCAAGTTTCTGACATTGACTTACTCTACACTGGTGTTCAAGTATTTGATGGAGATTTATTCGATCAAATTAAGTCAGACGAAGACTTTAAAGTTTCAGGCGAAGTTTATACATTTCCAGTCAGCTTGTTTAACGATGAAGTGCAAGCCAACATGTATTGGTATGATGATGCGGGACATATTGGACTCATTACTGAAGTTGCTGATGGTTGTGTTTACACTAAGTTGCTACCAAGACAGCAAGAAAAAATTTGGGGCATCTTGCCAAAAAATCCACGTCAAACTATTGCACTTAATCAATTGACAGATCCCTTTTACGATTTGAATATTATCCTAGGCCCCGCTGGTTCTGGTAAGACTTTTTTAGCAATTGCGTGTGGGTTGCATCAAGTGCTTGAAACAAAAAAATATAAAAAGATTGTCGTCGTGCGTAGTCGAGATTTTATGGATGATGATCCGGGGTTCTTGCCCGGCGATTTAACTGAAAAATCATTACCCCTATTAGCTGGAGTTACAGATGCTTTGATTTCGATGCATTCAGGTGAAGGTGATGATGAAAAGAGCACTCGTGCGACTGTAGAGCATATTATTGATCGAGCTAATATCGAGTTTACTTCTATGGCTTATTTTCGAGGTCGCTCTATTGATGATGCAGTCTTAATTATTGATGAAGCACAAAACATGACAAGGGCGCAGATGAAAGGGATGCTTAGTCGTGGTGGTAAAAATTGTCGAACAATTGTGTTGGGCTACCCTGATCTAAGAGGGGCTTTAAAACTGTTACCTTCCTATTATATAAACTCTAAGAGTATGGTAAGAGAAAATGACATAAATTTTGAGTTAAAGCAATTAGATTACACTTCTGTAGAAATAGAACTCTTACCCCTAATGGCAGCAAATGACTGTCAAGAAACTTTGTCTCCTACGTTATTTTCTTCTATTAAGCAGGCCGCATAATATGAATATTAAAGAAAACAAACCAAGAGTTCTAGATACATCAGCCTTAGTTCATGACCCCAAAAGTCTTCTTGCATATAGTGATGATATTTATATCTGTCTGACCGTGCTGGAAGAATTAGACAACCTCAAAGAACGATTGGATAAAAGTGTTAGTGCAGATGCCAGAGTCGTTATCCGTATGCTTGATGACATTATAAACGGCCATAGCACAGAGTCTTTGGAAGCAGGAATTCAACTTCCTTGTACTGAATCAGCTCAAAGAGGAAAACTTTTTATAGGGATTGATACGTCTATTCCATTCGATGAGTCATTAAAATATGGTATCGGTAGTGATGCTGATAACCGAATTATAAATTACGCTCTCCATCTTCAAAAAAAGTTGGAAGTAGAGGTTTCAATTGTCAGCCGCGATATAAATATGCGCCTAAAAGCACGTACGATAGGTGTGGGGGCTGAAGATATATCAGTAGAAAATCAGATTGCAGATATCGATTTATTATATACAGGAGTACAGGCATTCGAAGGCGATTTGTTTGATAGTATAGGCGGCTCGAAAGATTTCGTATTATCAGGCGATGTATACAAATTAGACAGAGATACCTTCAACGAAGAATGTCAGTATAACATGTTTTGGTACGATGAAGCGGGGCATACAGGTCTGGTTACTGAAGTAACGAGTGAGCACGTATACACTAAACTTCTACCTCGCAAACAGAGGGATGTGTGGGGGATTTTACCAAAAAATCCTCGGCAAGCGATTGCTATATCTCAGTTGACTGACCCAGCATACGATCTAAACATAATCCTAGGACCAGCGGGTAGCGGTAAGACATTTTTAGCAGTTGCAGCAGCTTTACATCAAGTGCTGGAAACTAAACGATATAAAAAAATTGTTGTCGTTCGTAGTCGAGACTTCATG
>Ga0222645_100481_pt1 | contig 22584 bp, 20 predicted proteins | sample AntAcemetagen292_FD_179881 | JGI IMG/M metagenome (GOLD analysis project Ga0222645, IMG submission 179881) | Saline water microbial communities from Ace Lake, Antarctica - #292 | ecosystem: Environmental > Aquatic > Non-marine Saline and Alkaline > Saline | place: Antarctica: Ace Lake | collected...
TGTAATACTGGCTTCACTCTTACGTAGTGCCTGTGCAATGTTAGCGATTGACCACCCTTCACTACGCAACAATACGGCTTTAATACGATCACACTCGCGTTTATCACGCGCTTTAGTATGTCGAGCTTCTAGCGCTGTTTTTTGTTCGAGTGTGAGGGAGATATCAATCATGTGAAGAGCTTGATCCTCAAATCAGACAAAATCAAGCACTTTCATTGATCACTGGTATATATGTCACGTCGCAGTACATTGTGTAACGAAATATGGTTGTTTGCGTACAACAAATTGCTTCTCTTGGCTCCATAATTGTGCGCTTTTTTTTGCAAAAAAACGCAAAATATCTGCCAAAGTATTCCACTCGGTGAGCAAGGCGTTAGGTTTTATGAGCGGCAGCCATTATTACTATATAGGAAATAATCAGAATCTATTCTTAGGAGTGTTTTCTCTTTTGTTGATTGCTTTTATTCTATATTCCTTCGGACTGCCTGAGGCCTGTGTTGAAGTAAAGTTAGCTATATTTCCTTTATCATCGATTAGTAGGTGCCCTTTGAAAACGTATTAAACCTCTGATTTACCTGCACCAAAACCCATCCCCCACCCCACCTTTAAAGTGATTACTTTTATTAGCCCGCTTAAAGTGAGCTGTCGTTATAGGAAAGCCATCAACAATATAGCACTGGGCATGCATGCGGCTTTTTTGATCCAACCTTTCTTGAAGTCGCTGTTTTACGTGCCACAGATTGGATGCTTGTTTTGCAAAACTTGAACGTGAAGTCAGCTTAGGAAACCATGGTAGCCAATGCGTTTTAAAGTATGCCCAAACCCTGTTATCACCATCATATGAAAGAAATTTACTCACAATTTCCATCATAATGACCTTCATATCACTTAAAGTGGGTTCAAATCCTCGACTTCTCAACGTGGTATTTCCTAGGGCTTCAGTCATATTTTCATCTGTCCAACAGTAGACCCAAATGATAAATTCTTCCAATTGCATGGTCGTAATAGCTTTTTATTTTTTGGCGAGAACTAAGTAAAGCTAGAGCATGCCTTTTTCAATATATCACTGACTTTAAAAGTCGCGCACGGCGTACACGTATTAAAAATCGAAATTAGCGCAAAGTCTTAACTTACATGACCATTTACCACGAAGTGATGATGGTTACCCCATAAAATATTTTATATGATGTTAATCTTTAAATATCTTGACCGCATCGCTATTTTAAATTATATAATCCGCGCCCTGAAATTTCAGCAATTTAGCTACGTATTACTTTAATCAGTCATCGTCTTTAGTGACATATATGTGGCCCTAACAGAGAAAAAAAAATGAGTTCATCAAACACCTCAATCGAAAATTTGAGGAACATAGCTATTATAGCTCACGTTGACCACGGCAAAACCACCCTAGTTGATAAGTTATTACAACAGTCTGGCACTCTAGAGAGCCGCGGCGTAGCCGAAGAACGTGTGATGGACTCAAACGATATTGAAAAAGAACGAGGCATCACCATTCTTGCAAAAAACACCGCAATCAAATGGAATGAATACCGTATCAATATTGTGGACACCCCTGGTCACGCCGATTTTGGTGGTGAGGTAGAGCGTGTTATGTCCATGGCCGATTCAGTATTATTACTGGTTGATGCACAAGAAGGCCCGATGCCACAAACGCGTTTTGTAACCCAAAAAGCTTTTGCTCAGGGTCTAAAACCAATTGTGGTGATCAATAAAATTGATAAGCCAGGCGCGCGTCCAGGTTGGGTGATAGATCAGGTATTTGATTTGTTTGATAACCTAGGTGCGACCGATGATCAATTAGATTTTGAAGTCGTTTATGCATCAGCAATAAATGGCTGGGCTACCAACGACTTAGACGTACCTAGCGATAACATGACCCCCTTGTTTGAGACAATCATTAAACACGTTAAGCCGCCTGTTGCCGACATTAGTGGTCCATTACAGATGCAAATGTCGCAACTTGATTACAACTCTTACGTAGGCGTAATTGGTATAGGTCGTATCACACGTGGCTCGGTTAAGCCTAACCAACAGGTCACTATCATTGGTGCTGATGGTAAAAAACGTAATGGTAAAATTAGCCAAGTACAAGGCTATCTTGGACTGCAGCGAACCGAAGTGGCTTCTGGTGACGCGGGTGACATCGTAGCGATTACAGGTTTAGGTGAGCTTAAAATATCTGATACTGTATGCGATCCAAGTGCAGTTGAAGCATTACCTCCCCTGTCTGTTGATGAGCCAACAGTGACTATGACTTTTCAAGTCAATAACTCACCATTTTGCGGTAGAGAAGGTAAGTACGTTACATCACGTAATATCCATGAACGTTTGCAAACTGAATTGATCCACAACGTGGCTCTTAAAGTGGAAGAAACACAAGATCCGGATAAGTTCCGTGTATCAGGCCGTGGTGAACTTCATTTAGGTATATTGATTGAAAACATGCGACGTGAAGGGTACGAATTAGCTGTTTCTCGTCCAGAAGTTATTTTGAAGCAAATCGACGGTGTGACCCATGAACCTTTCGAAACAGTGACTATCGATGTAGAAGAACAGCATCAAGGCACTATTATGGAGCAGATTGGTACACGTAAAGGTGAATTAACCAATATGACACCTGATGGTAAAGGTCGTACTCGTCTGGACTTCATGATCCCTAGTCGTGGCTTGATAGGTTTCCAAACTGACTTTATGACCATGACATCAGGCTCTGGTTTGATGTATCACACGTTTGATCATTATGGACCTCATAAAGGCGGCGTCATCGGTCAACGTAAAAGTGGTGTATTGATAGCCAATGCAACAGGTAAGGCACTAACTAACGCATTATTTAACTTGCAAGGTCGTGGGCGTTTATTTATCGGTCACGGTGTTGAAGTTTACGAAGGTATGGTTATTGGTATTCATGCGCGTGAGAATGACTTGACAGTTAACGCCCTCAGAGGCAAGCAATTGACTAACGTACGTGCATCGGGTACCGACGAAGCACAAAGTTTGGTACCACCAATTGTAATGTCGTTAGAACAAGCACTTGAGTTTATTGATAACGATGAATTAGTCGAAGTAACTCCATTGAGTACGCGTATTCGTAAGAAACTGTTGACTGAAAATTTGCGTAAGCAAGCTGGAAGACCAGCGAAAGACTAAGTCGCTACGAGCTTTTTAAAAACACATTTGAAACCGGCGAAAGTCGGTTTTTTATTGGCTGTTTTAAAATAAACACAGAATCACACTACACGCCTTATATACGCTTTATATATTCTTCGCACACTACTTCATCATGCAATACTCGCTTTGTAGACTTTATATTGTTTTTATGGAGGTGCTACTTGTCAACAAACTCTATGTTTAGACCGACTGCTAACTAGTGCATTTTAGAGCTAATGGGGCTTTGGTGAGAAAAATCATATGCGCTTTAGATATTGATAATGGCTGGCTCTTAAATGCTGCGCCAGGTATCTAATGTGCAAATAAAAGGAAAACTGCTCAAATTCTCTAGATTGCAACCTCAAAGCTTAAACTTGGTCTTTCCTAGATACGCACATAACGCGTAAAAGAAAATTGTAGGTACATCTGATAGAATTTCACTCGGTGCGTTAGCCAGTAGGCTTTTAAAATACCGAAGCGCAAGTCGTTACAAAGATCATTATAGTTACAGGAAGATTATATGCTGCAGTGGATTATCTTACTTTTTAGCGTGTTAGTTTGTATGAATGTGCAGTGCACTATCAATCTAACTTCATTATATGAAAACGGTATGCAAAAGTGGGAGCCCAAAGTATTTTCTGGCCAGTCAACTTACACTCTAGGCGAGTACAAAGGACGTATGGCGTTACAAGCACTCAGCCACAGTTCCGCATCTGGATTGCTGCTGAGGCAGAAAATTGATCTTGCTGCAACGCCTTTTATGAGCTGGAGTTGGCGAGTAGAAAATAAGTTATATCCATTACACGAACGTAGTAAAAATGGGGATGACTTTATCGCTCGCATTTACGTGGTTATTGATGGTGGGTTTTTGATTTGGAAAACTAAATCATTAAACTATGTTTGGTCGAGTAATCAAGCCCAAGGGTTAGTTTGGAATAATCCATTTGCGGGTTCAAATGTTAAAATGATGTCCATAAGAGGAAAAGAAGCTCAAAAGAGTAAATGGTACCAAGAAAAACGTAATGTATACCACGATTTGATTGGTACTTTTGGTGACAAAGGTAGTAATAAAGCTAATCTAAAAGCCTATAGGTACATCAGTATTGTAGCTATTATGACGGATACCGATAATAGTAAAAAAGTAGCAGAATCTTATTATGGCGACATCCTGTTTAATGCTTTGTAGAAATCTACGGGAGAAAGTTCGTTATAAAAACCTCAAATCTGCAAAAGCAAATACGCTGCAATACCTCACAAGAGCAGCATGTTAGATTCATATCCTCGCCTTCAAAAATTTATCCATATAAGGCTTAATTATCACATCTAGGTTGATGGCTGTATCAGGTGTCTGTTGTTCTGTATCAATAGAAGCAAGCTCAAGCAGGACTTGTTTGGCGATATTTTCTCGAACTAAACCTCTTGAATAGATAGATAACTGTTTGCTTGTTGCTAAATACTCAACCGGTTTTGATAACTTGGTTTTCTTAAATATTTTTGAACTTAACATCACACTTGATACCTGTTTAATCCACTCGTTAGGTACTAGTTTTAATAGTAAGCTGACGTCTTTTTTTGATAATGCATGAAAAGGTTCGTTACTGAATTTTCCAATCACAATTCTCATGTTTTTTCCTTTGGTGTAGATAGTTACGATAGTTTAGAGTGCATCTCCGTTTTGTTACCCATTAATCTTAAACAAAACTCATAGAGTTAATCATATTTGTCGATAAACATAGACTAAACCGTATGCAGATAGCTATATAACGGACAATTCAGCAAAATCACTTAGTATATTAATTTAAAACTCAACTAAGCATGGCTGTAAAGCTCTTTACTATTAAGACTACAGCTCAGGCGACAAAAGCAGAAAATTAAAATATCAAGAGTCTTAACGGATGCGGTGTGAGGCTTAATATCTATCTTACAAAGCACACGATATTTGTAGTCTACTTTTTCAATAAACTAGTAAAATTATTTTGATGGCACCATTTTTTAAAATATATGTCAAAATTTGTGACCGTGTACTCGTTTAAACTATTACTTATTATCCTATATCGATCGACATAAATTTAAACTTTTTTGTTATTGAATTTTTTATATTTGAGCTTACTCAGGAGTTTCTCGCATCAACATCAAAGTCAATTTTCGCTTATTAAATTTAGATAAGTTCCAAGCTATCACCCTAACCAGAGAGGTAGCTGGAGCAACGTACAATAACCATCCTAAAAATAAATGTTTTATGGGTTTTATTGAACTAGATGAAAACCTAGATAATTTAGACGACCTAAATATTTTTTATGTACGTCAGCAAATACATTCGCAAGACTGTGACATTTTTATCAATGTCACAGCAACTAATAACGCTGATACAGTCGCGACACCGATGTTCGTCAATAAAGTACTTAAACATATTGATTGTCAGTTAACGTTTTCTTTTCAGCCACCCTTTTCAACTACTCTTTTCAACCACCTAAAATAATGGATATATTATGACGATAAACAATTTGCTCACGCAGTTACGTGAAACCCCAAATACCATCGACTTTGCAAATGTTATGCAAGTGATTAATCAGTTTTATAGTTATGTACCAACCAGTTTTAACAACGGACCGCTATTTAATAACGCAGGTAGCAATGAAGGCTCTTGCAAGATTTTTTACTTTGCTCAACTACATAAGCTAAGTGAGCCCGAAACCCTCGATTTGTTTGGAACTTATTATCGCAATGATGTGCTAGCCAACCCAACGGGCAGTGACCATGGAAATATCCGTAACTTTATGCTCACAGGCTGGTCTGGGATAAAATTTGATGGATTAGCATTGACCCAACTTAATTAGAAATCAAGTCAGTTTCAACACCAAGTAGCCGCAGTTTCATACGCTAAAATACTTAGATTTACATGCCTGTGCAGTTGGCTCAGGTAGTGTGAAGTTAAGATAGTAAGACCTGCTATTCCCAGAGCTTTAACTATAATCATCTCAAAAGTGATACAAACTATCACGCTAGGTACCGCGTCAACCTTATTTAATTAGGTCTTCTGAGTAAGGTACATAAGCATGTAGATTTAAGTGTGGAAAATTCACTTGCTCAATAAACGTGTTTGAGATTAGTGATTCTTTTACTGACTCTTTTCATTCGTCCATCCAGACGCTCAAAAGATGGGCGATACGTTGACTGTCGTTCTCAGCATAAGTTAACAGTAACTTTGCCATACCCCGCTTAGCTCTGACTTTAGGTTGTTGTCGAGCGAACAACTTACCTAAAGGTGATAAAGGCAGTGAAGGTGCTAAAGATGCGGAAGAGGGTAAAGGCGATTGATATGTACCTGGCTTAGCAGCGTTTGCCATAAATTCAAATGCCCTTGCTATCAGCCTTTTTATCTTTGGCAAAGAGTAATAAAAATACGCCTAACATGATGGCCATGTCAGCCACATTAAAAATCCCCGTTCTTAAAGAGCCAATGCCGACATTTAAAAAGTCGATTACTGCGCCATTGTTTAAAACTCTGTCATAAAAGTTACTGATGCCACCAGAAAAGATTAAGGTTAACGAAGCCAATCCATACCCTGTTTGAGTTTTTGTTTTTAGGATATAAATAAACAGAGCAGATAAAATCAAACCTACCGCACACACAAATATCCAGAATTTAGCTGAATCTGACATACCGCTGCCTAAGCCTAAAAATGCCCCAGTATTTTCTGCATAGCCAATGCGTAACATATCATTCAAATAACTGCTCATTTCAAACCTAGGTAAGTACTCTGAGGCGTACCACTTAGTACTTTGGTCAACTCCGACACTGATTAAACAAACTACTAATATCATTTGTATGCGTTTCAATATGCTCATTTATGTGTGTTCAACCATGATTATTTAAGTTTCAGTGTAGGCACAGATTATTCCATGATGAGCTATTGCTCGTCCATAAGGAGCTGACTTAAATCGGCATTTTTTATAAAAGCCACTTACAAAAACTGCTTACAAAAGCAGGTTTACGAGGTCGTTCTATCAAAAAAACATTTAACAGACACAGATATTATAATTGAGACTTTCAGCTCAGCGCACTAACTCGAACCATTGTGTGTGTGGTAAATCGCTGTAAACAAATTGCGGGGCGTACAATACATATGAGGTAATTAACTTAAACGATGAGCTGCAAACTTAAAATGAATAAAAAGCCTCTATTATTTGTGGCTTTTATCTTTTTTGTATTCAGTATTGAGCTCAAGACCTTTTTCATACAGTTTATTCATCTGTTTGTCAGAACGTTTAAAATAATATAACCACTTCAAATACTGATTTTTTAGCGCTTGCTGATAGATCCCTTGCACCTGAAAACGAACCGCAGAAGTCTGACTGATAAAAGGTAGCCTGATAGGTTTAGCCCGTTTTTTGAGCCTTAGACATAGTTCAGTATCTTCAAAAATATCGATCTCAGGAAGTAACCCCACATCAAGTAGCAATTGTCTTGGTGCAAATAAGCAATGATCTAAATAATATATACCACGCAAACCACCTCTAATATGATTTGAATACCAAGAAGTAAAGTTAAGTAAAGGATGAGATATTGAAAACTGATGGGTAAAAGCTCCCCAACGTAGTGCAGTTCCTCGATTAGTCAAGGCGGTAACCCCTTCCCTATTTACAAGGCTGCGTGGGTGATGTAGCAATACCATATCAAACTTAGCTTGTTTAATACCCACATTTAAGCGACCCGCCCGTGAGCTAATATCAGTGACAATTAACTTGGCAGCAGACTGCTTAATTAGCAAGATGGTGTCATCGGTGCTGCCGCCATCTACACAAATAATTTCAATCTCAGGTATCCCATAATAAGCATCAAATATCTTAGACAGATAGCCAGTCTTGGACTCGTTTAATGTAGGAATAATAATACTAAGCAAAAAAATAGGCTCTTTTTGGTTGTAACTAGACTGAATTTAACCATCAGTAAGTAAATAACTGAGTGTGCAAGTGAACGACTAACTAAACGGTTAACTAAACGGTTAACTAAATGATTAACTAAACTGATAATTGAATGTGTACTTTTTAAGCGACTTCTTTATGCTAACACTAAGGTCCGTATTTAAAGTTGTTTTCTTATTCTCTCATTAAGTCTACTGGCTATTGATACAGGTTTGTCGTTAAGGCGAGTATGCAAACTAATCAAAGTAGATGCCGTGATATTAGCTATTGAAGGAAGCCGACGAAATGGCTTAGCGATACATCCAGATACAGGGTTATTAATCTTTTGATACTCAGAATATTCTCCATAAAAGCGTAACGAAAACGCTTGAACGCTTGAACGCTTGAACGCTTGAACGCTTGAACGCTTGAACAAATATGGCTGAGAAAAGCAGCCACAGCGTTTACTTTCTACATATTTCAAGTGCTAGAATAAATTAATTTTTATTCTTTAATAACCTAACTCATGCGCTTCATGGCACAAATTTTATTACCAGCAGGATCACGAAGATAAGCCAAATATAACGTCATCGCCCCGCCGTCACGCACACCGGGTGGATCTTCGCAAGCTGTACCGCCACTGGCTAAACCAGCGGCGTGCCATGCATCGCCTAGCTCCGGAGTATCAACTGCAAAACCCAGCGTACTACCATTGCCATGACATGCAGATTCACCATCAATAGGTACACTTAACCCTAAAATACCCGTTTTAGTGAAATAAAAACAACGACCTTTAGGATCAATTGTTCCTTTATCGTATCCCAGAGTACCTAATATGGCGTCATAAAATTTCTTTGATTCTTGTATATCGTTAGCACCTAACATCACGTGACTAAACATTTAACTCTCCTGATAACTTAATGGCTAGTGGATTAATAATTAATGGTTAATGGTTAATGGTTAATGGCTCAATTAACATTTAACTTATGACTCGATAACAGTGTAACCACTGGTGAGTGAAACAAAGAATTTTTCATAGTTATAATCTACTGTTAGTTTTATGAAGCTTTAGCCTAGCCCGTAAATTCATGCAGATTTTACAAACCAACGTTTGCAGTGACTGAAGGTACAGCCGAAATAGACATCAATCTAACAAAGAAATTTCACCATGCTGCTGCTGGCGTTCATGGATCTGTATACTTTAAGATACTTGACGATGCAGCTTGGTATATAGCTAACTGATTGGCAAAATATTTCTTAGTCACAGTATCTTTTACAGCATACATAGCTCGTCTCGCTTATTCAGGAAAGATGAAAACTGTTGGCCGAGTTATCAATAAGAATAAGTCACAATTTATATCTGAATTTATTGTGTCTGATTCTGAAGATCGTGAAATGGCTCGAGGTAATGGAGTCTTTGTTTGAAGCAGCTCTTTTTGCTAATGCGCAGAGTGATTCATAGTAGACAGTTAAAATAAACGAATGTCTGCTTTGGATTTTTTGGTTTATATCAATCTATTAGACACGACACACACTACTTTTTATAACATATGAGTTTTAAGTTTCAGTTTATTCATTTTTATATTTAAGCTACGTTGATATGTGAATTGATGCTAATTTTGCGTACGCTTTTAGATTTGAATACGCAAATGAATATCAAAAACTTTATATCAGACCTCAGTCTATCTGCCATTAGTGCTGGGTTTATCGCAGTATTAGTGGGCTATGCTAGTGCTTGGGTGATTGTGTACCAGGCTGCGATTGCCGCTGGGGCGAGCCAAGAGATGATTGACTCTTGGATATGGGCCTTAGGTGTGAGTATGGGGTTGGGGTGTTTAGGGTTATCTTTGTATTACAAACGGCCTATTATCATTGCTTGGTCTACTCCAGGTGCCGCACTATTAGCCAGCACACTTAGCGGTAACAATATTGGTGAAGCGATAGGCATATTTGTATTTGTCGGTGCGTTAACTTTACTGACAGGTCTGTCTGGGTGGTTTGACACTTTAACTAAACGTATTCCCTTACCTTTAGCTTCAGCGATGTTGGCTGGTATATTAGTTCAGTTTGGATTAAGCATTTTTACATCATTACAAAGTGACCCATTCATGGTGGGGGTTATGTTAGCCACCTTTTTACTAGCCAAGAGATGGTTACCTCGTTATGCGACCGTTATGGTGCTAATTACTGGGTTTATTTGTGCTTACTGTTTTGACTTAATTGACCTAGAGCAAGTCAGGTGGTCGCTAGCAATGCCGGTGTGGGTATGGCCAGAGTTTAATTTGAGCTTATTAATCGGCGTAGGGTTTCCATTATTTATTGTGACAATGACATCTCAAAATGTACCCGGCGTGGCTATTTTGCGTGCTACTGGGCATAGCCAAGTTCCAGTATCACCGATACTCAGTTGGACAGGCGTGTTAAACATATTGTTCGCACCTTTTGGCGCTTTTAGCTTAAATTTAGCAGCCATCACTGCAGCTATCTGCGCCAGTGACGAAGCTCATCCTGACCCTGATAAGCGTTATATTGCAGGTGTATTCGCAGGTTTGTTCAATATTTTAGCGGGTATTTGTGGTGCCGCTGTGGTGAGTTTGTTTGCAGCTTTTCCTACTACTATGATTTCGGCGTTAGCAGGCTTGGCTTTATTGGGGATTATTAGTGCTAGTTTACAAGCGACTTTTGAGCAACCTGACTATCGTGACGCCGCATTAATCACCTTTTTGGTCACGGCTTCTGGGGTCTCCTTCTTAGATATAGCGTCAGCATTTTGGGGTATCACAATTGGGCTTAGCGCATTAGCCGTTTTGCTAAAACATAGCTAAAAATTGATTTTTAAGCTCTTAAGTGGATGCCGCAAGTATCATGAAAATTAATTTTTTAAACAGTCGATTATGAAAATTGATAATAAGCGGCGAGCATTTGTATACTCCACCGCAGATTGTTTTAAGCTAAAAGCCCATTGATTAACGCACCAGATGTAGAAAGTGCTGATGTTTATGATACTGGTCGATCATATCATTGATAACCGCCTGTTTTGACCACCCCATAATATCGTAATCTTGCCCACCTTCAGTCAGATGCACCTCCGCACGATAATAAGTATGTTCGTCTGAGCCTTCTGATGCTTCTTCGTTATCTAAGGAAAAACTTGGTTGTAAATATTTTTCACACTTCACACCGTATACAAAAGATTGCTCGCTACCGTATTGAACGTTCAAACTCAACATGCCTGATTCGTTAATTATCTGTGACTCGACATGATTGTTGCTCAATTCTAAACTCACTTTTTCCATAGTCGGTCGCACGTTAGTGGCAATAAATTGGGTTACAGCCGTTTTATTGGGAAACTGTATAATGGTTGAAAGTCGCTTCTCCCAGCCACTATCCGTAGTGGACGGATGAGGATGTAAATTCATCGCCAAGCTAGCTTTTTTATAGGTCTCGATACGTAAGGCTTTTATAAGCCCTACCAACGAAAGCAGTAAAATAATAGAAAAAGGTAAAGCGGTGGCAATGGTCATTGTTTGTAGGGCGTTTAGACCACCTGCAGTCAATAATATTGCAGAAACGAGACCGACACCCAGAGCCCAGTAAATACGTTGCCAAACCGGCGTATCATTTCTACCGTGTGAGCAAAGCATATCCACTACCATCGCACCTGAATCACACGATGTAACAAAAAACACTATAACCATCAAGGTGGCAATAAAGCTCAGAAATCCTTGAAACGGAAAGTTTTCTAAAAATACAAACAATGCAACAGGTGCATTAGTACTGACCATTTCACCTAGTTTATCCACACCCTGAGTGTAGATAAGATCGATCGCAGAATTACCAAACACAGTCATCCAAAACAATGTGAAAGCAGTGGGGATCACCAAGACACCAATGATGAACTCGCGGATTGTTCTACCACGCGAAATTCGTGCGATGAAAAGTCCAACAAAAGGAGCCCAAGCTAACCACCAGCCCCAATAAAAAATTGTCCAACCACCGATCCAATCAGTTTTATCATAGGCAAACAAGTTAAAGGTGTTACGTACAATATCTGATAAGTAGTCTCCAGTATTTTGTACATAAGCGGTGAGTAAAAATACCGTAGGGCCTAAAATCAAGATAAATAGCAACAATAAAATAGCTAAAATCATATTCAACTCTGATAAACGGCGTATTCCCTTATCCAAGCCAGTTGCCACTGAGACAATAGCAATAGCGATGATGCCCATCATTAAGTAAATTTGAACAGGTATAGATTCTTCTAAGCCAAATAAATAGCTCAGGCCTGAATTAATTTGCGCTGCACCTAAACCAAGTGATGTAGCAATACCAAACACAGTGCTCACCACAGCAAAAATATCGACTGTATGGCCTGCCCATCCGTAAATTCGGTCACCAATCAACGGGTATAAAGCCGAGCGTAATGTGAGGGGTAAGTTTAACCTGAAGCTAAAATAAGCAAGTATTAAACCTACCACTGCATATATTGCCCAGGCATGTAGTCCCCAATGAAAAAAGGTCATTTTCATGGCTTCTTGCACCGCTTCAATCGTGCCTTCAGTGGCGGTAGGGGGTGACAAAAAATGCATCACAGGCTCGGCGACACCGAAAAACATCAGTCCAATTCCCATACCTGCAGCAAACAACATAGAAAGCCAACTTGGAAAAGAAAAATCAGGTTTACAGTGATCAGGACCAAGACGTACTTCGCCAAAACTAGAAAAGCCGATATAAATAACGGTGAGAAGAATGATTGCTACCGATACTACGTAAAACCAGCTACCGTTTTTAATAATCACACTTTGTAAACTAGTAAAAAAAGTATTGGCGGTTTGTGGTGCTACCAACGCAAATGAAACAAGAAGTAAAATTGATAGCGAAGAAAGGTAAAAAACGGGGCGATTAAGGTGTTGGTCTATTCGGGTTAGAGCCACTTGGGTAAGCCTGTATATCTAAATAAGATGCCCTAATATACCCTATTCTAGGGGGGTTTTATACTTGCAATATAATTAGAATGCTACACATTAAAATTGTATCATATTTTTAACAACGCTATAGACCGCATTAGAAATGAGCATCTAAGTGTGCTAATCTATTTTGCGCCATGTTGAAAAAAAATCGTATTGAAATTAATATTGTAAGCATTGGGTCTAAAAAAAATATAATCCCTTGGCAGTGCAGACATAATATATAAAGGTTATTACTACATGAACAAGACTAAGATTAGCTGTGCCATCGTCGCAGCACTTGCACTTAACCCTGCAATAGCCCAACAAGAAAAAAAAGCAAAAGCACAAATCGAAACCATTCAAGTCACCGCCACTAAAAGAACAGAATCAATACAAGACGTGCCTGTTTCTGTTTCCGCCTTAAACGGTGAAGCCCTAGAAACTCTAGGTGTTGAAAGCTTCAACGACTACGTAGAGTTTCTACCTAACGTAGTTTTCCAAGGCACTGGTCCTGGTCAGAATGAGATTTACATTCGAGGTGCAGCAACCACACAAACTAATATTTCAGTATCCTCAGTTCAGGCATTACAGCCGTCTGTTGCATTTTATTTAGATGAACAACCTGTTTCTATGCAAGGCAGAAACTTAGACGTCTATGCTGCAGATATTCAACGAATCGAAGTACTTCCTGGTCCACAAGGTACTTTGTTTGGTGCAAGTTCACAGTCGGGTACAGTACGAATGATCAGTAAAAAGCCTGATCATTCTGGATTTTCTGCTGGCATGGATGTGAATATTGGTAGTACTAAAGGCGGCGAAATGAGTAATTCCGTCGAAGCTTTTATGAACTTTACTCCCACAGACGAGCTGGCACTACGCGTCGTCGCTTACAATGACAAACAAGGTGGATGGATTGACAATATCCTCAACCAACCTGGCCAAGGCGGTTACATTGGTAGTCCTGTTGTTATTGACAGAATATCTGGTGGTCCGCTTAGCGATCCACTGAATACCCCCATTGTGTCACCTAAAAATGGCCGCTTAGTAGAAGACGATACTAACGATGCAATTTATGCAGGCGTTAGATTCGGTATGTCATATCTGATTAATAACGATTGGTCGCTGTTAGTACAACATACCGCGCAGTCTCTTGAAACAGAAGGTGTGTTTTCTTACGATCCTAACCTTGAAGGTGAAAGCTCTGTTAACCGTTTTGTACCTGAAGATAATGATGATGAATTCGGACTCACCACTTGGACCTTAAAAGGTCGTTTAGATAAGCTTGATGTGGTGTACACCGGTGGTTATCTGGACCGTGAAATTAGCTCTACTATCGATTACACCGGCTATACCAACGGCGGTTTGTTCTCAGCTTATTATGTATGTAGCTACGGTAGCTTTAATGATGGCAACGTTGCTCCAGAAGATGAGGTGTGTCTAGACCCGACTAAGTATTACAAAGAACAAACAGATACTTCACGAATGACTCACGAGCTGCGATTCAATACTGATGTAGACAACGCATGGCGTGTGACTGCTGGTATCTTCTACGACGACCAAGAACTTGGAACCGTTGGTCAATTCAAAATTGCCAATACAGAATTAGGTGCGTTCACTAATCTAGGTAAGTCTTTACCGGGCTCCGAAGGGATCAATAGTAACGGCGGGCCGTTCGAGTCAGGAATTAGTTTTGTTAACGACGTAACTCACACAATTGAGCAGGTCGCAGTGTTTGGTCAAGCTGAATACGATGTTACTGATAAGCTAACCGCTACGTTGGGTGCACGTTGGTATCAAATTGACGATATCTTCAAAGGCTCAACAACAAGTACTGATGTTAGTCGTAGGATCCGAGCTTTTGGTACTCAAGACCCAGCAGAATTAGACTTAGCAACGGGTGATGCTCCAGGGGTGCTTCAAGCAGCTATTGGAAGCGGTCAGTTAGACGTAAGCTTATTAGACGACTCCGGTACATTAACAGTCGACGATACTATATTTAAAGCCTCGTTAGATTATAAGATGAATAACGACATACTATTATTCACTTCTTATTCAGAAGGATTTAGACCTCCAGTGACTAACCGTCAAGGTGGTGACCTTGCGAGTAATCAAAGCGGTGCATTTAATGGTTTCAGAATACCTGTTTATTCTACTACCGATAGTCTAGATAATTTTGAAGTTGGTATAAAAGGTGACTTTTTAGATGGAGTAGTACGTGTCAATGCGACTGCCTTTTACTCTGAAATTACCGATTTACAAACTTCACGTTATGACCCAACTAATATCAGCTTTTTAGTATTTACTGATAACGTGGGTGATGCAGAAATAAAAGGTATTGATGCTGACATTACGTGGTTAGCAACAGACAATTTGGTCATTAACGCTGCCTTTAGCGTGTTAGATACAGAATTAACCCGTATCAACGCTGAACTAGCAGGTATCGCACCGGGAGTAGGCGCACGACTACCTTACTCAGCTGAGTTCTCAGGTAATATTCGTGCACAATATTATTTCGAACTTGAAGGCGGTTATGACGGTTACGTCAACGGATCAATTAGCTACACAGGTGACCGTTTAGCTGGGCTATCTATGGATGCTTACGTGACTGAAGACGCTACACAATTGATCTACGGTACTGGCTCTGGTCTACCCATCCAAAACGAAGCAGCAACGTACGATGGCACCTCATTTCAAGACTCAAGTGGTGACGTCTTCCAAGGTGGACGTTACATTCAAGAGAGCTACGCGATTGCTAATGTCTCTGTTGGTATCACCAAAGACGACTGGAAAGCTGAGCTGTATATCAATAACATTGCTGATGAAAGCGGTGTGTTGTACATCGATACGCAGCAATTTACACCAAAAGTAGTGACTAACCGTCCTCGCACAGTAGGATTAAGACTGTCTTACGATTTTTATTAAGATAGACTGGTAGTAGCTAAGAAAAGGCAAGCGTTTAGCTTGCCTTTTCTTTATGTGTTAAGAAATTGTGTAGTAATCAAAATTTAATTGGTATGTGTAATTTAATCATCTGGAGGTAGTACGTGCTAGAAAACGTCAATGAACAAAGTAGTAAAAACCACATCAAGATTGACGATATCAAACGTGCATTGCAATCAGGTGATATCAACAACGCTATATACCTTTCACAGCAAGCGCTCAACACTCAAGAAAATAGTCAAGATAACAGTAAAGACAATACTCAAAAAAATATCCAACAAAGAAATGAAGTGCTGTATATATTAGCTGTCGCCCAGCGTACTAAAGGTTTAATTAGTGAGGCAACGACGACAGTCAAAACACTCATTGCCGCTGATCCCAATCATGCCCGTGCACATCAAGAAAATGGCTATTTATTACTAAACACCGGTAATAAGCCCAGTGCGGCAACAGCCTTTGCTAGGGCTACTCGGCTTAATCCCGCATTATTATCTAGCTGGCAACAACTAGCGCCGCTATATCATGACTTAAATCATCCCGAAGGGCAGAAATTTGCAACTCAGCGGATTACCTACCTGATGCAATTACCCACAGAGATCCGTGGTGCTCAGGATCTTATGTACGAAGGAAAATTAGGGGTGGCAGACACTGTTTGTCGACGTTTTTTGCAAGAACATAAACATAACGTTGACGCTATGTTGCTACTGGCTGAAGTGGGTATTAAATTAAAGCTGTATCATGAAGCCGAATTTATATTAGAAAGTTGTGTTGCAATACACCCAACACATGGAGCTGCAAGAGCCGAGTTTGTGCAGTTATTGTCTAAATTAGGTAAATTTAGCCAAGCTAAAGTACAGGCTGATATTTTGCTGAATGAATACCCAAATAGCCACCAATATTTAGCAGCAAAGGCAAGTGCAATGGTGGGTATCGGTGAGGTTGAAGAAGCTATCGGCCTATACCAAAAAATCCTCAGCGAACGTGACGATCTACCCGGTATACAATTACTACTTGGACACGCTTACAAAGCAAATGGCAACTTTGAACAAGCTATAGCAGCCTATCAACAAGCCTATAGTGTTCGTGCTGACTTTGGTGACGCTTATTGGAGCTTGGCCAATACTAAAACTTATCGATTTACCGATAATGAACTAGCTCTAATGCAAGAGCAGTTACGTAAAATCGAAATTGAACAGGACGATAGAGTCCATCTTGAATTTGCACTAGCCAAGGCCTACGAAGATCGCAAGCAGTTCGATACGGCTTTTAGTTATTACAATAATGGCAATGCTCTAAAAAACCAGCGGAGTCATTATTCACAAACCCATATGAGTGAACAAATTGAAGCTCAAAAAACAGTTTTCACTGCAGATTTTTTCACAGCTCATCAAAATGTAGGCGACCAAGCACCAGACCCAATCTTTATAGTAGGGCTTCCTAGAGCTGGCTCGACATTACTGGAGCAAATACTTGCATCTCACTCACAAGTAGATGGCACCATGGAATTACATAATGTTCTTGGACTGGCGGCAAGATTAAGCAGTAATAAAAGTGGTTATCCAAATATTGTGAACGAATTAGACCCCACGTACTTTGCTCGTTTTGGTAAACAATTTATTGAAGAAACTCGTTACTACCGCCAGGGCGCTGCATTTTTTATTGATAAAATGCCAAATAATTTTATGCATATTGGTCTAATCAAATCGATGTTACCCAATGCCAAAATAATCGATGCTAGGCGTGATCCCATTGCTTGTTGCTTCAGTGGTTACAAACAGCTATTTGCTGAAGGGCAGGAATTTTCATACGACTTAGATAACCTTGTTCACTACTACCAATCCTACCAATCTCTTATGACACATTGGGATACTGTGTTACCGGGCTATGTATTAAAGGTGCAGCATGAAGATGTGATAGATGATCTAGAAACTCAGGTCAGACGTGTTTTAGATTTTTGCCAATTACCTTTTGAAGCATCGTGTTTGCAGTTTTATAAAACCAAACGCACCATAAAGACGCCTAGTTCAGAACAGGTCCGTCAACCGATTAACTCTACAGCAAGAGAACAATGGAAAAATTTTGAAACACATCTCACCCCATTGACTCGTAATTTTTCAAATAACTAGAATATTCGAGTTTTGAGCTGTAAATAGATATAAAACGTCAGGGTTTTACTTAGGTTTAACAAATTAAAAGTAAGCCTCAGATAAAGATTATTAGTGTTTATCTGAGGCTTAAGACGTGAATTAGATAGCACACCTACAATCACCATCCGAACATTACGAGGTGATAGATATCGCCTTAGTTAAATCAAGCAAATCTGATTAGTTGATTAGTGATAGTAACTTAGGATTAAGCACTAAATTACGCACACCGTGCGCGTGAGCTTCATTAAACACATTATTATCGCACCACTGCCCAATTGAATTGATATCGATTACTGCAACCTTCGGCCTAACACTCCAACTTACCTGAAGTGGCGACGCTTTTTCGTTGTAAGAAGGGCCTGTGGTTGAGCCTAAGTATTCAACCGGTACACCCATATTTTTGAGCATACTTGGCGCTTGGAAATAGCCATTCACCTTTTCAATCATCGTAAGGACTCTGAAATCGAATGCACTGCTATCATTTGCTAATACTATCACCTGACCTTCTACGCTCAGATTGGGGTTCATTGTGGTCTCAGCTAGACACGCACTTAAGGTAGCACCTGGCTGAACTTGCGCTGATGTATATACGTAATGCACTTCAAGAGTATCACCTGATTGAAGAGTGTTGCCTTTGGCGGCACATATTTTGTTATCGACAGGTTTTAATTGGGAAATCATCAGTTTACCGTTGTACACATACCCAGTATTTGAACCTTTACCATCACCATTGCCTACATGAGTGGTAAACTCGCCACCACTATGTTCAGCATTTTTATGAAAGTGAATATTACATAAATTTAGTTGGCTACGATTTGGGCCCATTGAGAAGTGCTGCTTATTCAAGCCATAAGCTTGGTCGATATTACGGGGAGATTGTGGTCCAAATCCTTTACCATCAGTGTTTACTTCTAGTGCTGCTCGCTGTCTTGCCACAACGCTATCACCGACTGTTTTTGCACTCACCGGTACACTGGCAGTGACGATGAATATTAAGGTGCCTAATAAAGCTAGAGCTGATGTATTTTTTTTCATTATCTTTCCTATTTAATAAACACAGATACGTTAGAAACCTGTGTTTATTACTCTAAACGATATATTAAAACCTCACTAATTTTTATCCTGATGAATGATAGCAGTGATACAAAAAGTATAAAATTTACTGGATATTATAATCCGTACCTTAGAGCAGATAGACTAGGATCCCGCTGTTAAAAATATGCTGAAAATCTATTGAGGATCTATTAAAGATCTATCACGTATTGTAATGCGGTTAGCGAAGTGAGAGTAAGTAGTCTGAGGCTGATTTTTGTATGATGCCTCTTTTGCGTAATGCACTTTTTAAAATAGGTATCAGATTGATGTCGGCAACTCTAAAGAAGCGGCCTAAGAAAACTTTGCGTAAGCATTGGCGTATATTATTGTCTGATACAGCTGCTGCTCAACACATTTCATAGTAAAACCTTGAATAACTGAAATAATATTTGATGTTCAGAAGGCTGTTTATGCAAAGGCTGTAGCAGGTCTTATTCACAATCTTTCGTTTTCACTGCTACATATGACTCTGCCAATCAGTAATGCCGTATTTATCTAGTAAGATTTTAAGCTTTCCACTTTTTCTATAGTCAACGATACCCTGATCTAGCATTTGGATAATAGCGGGCTTAATATATGGCGCAAAGCCTACATAAATTAATCCTATTTCGTCATCATTACCTGCATGCACTAAATTTAGCCTAGACTCTGGCCCAGCGTTATATGACACAGTGTTATTGTTACCAATCAGTATATCGATTCGGCCTAGATTGAGTAGGTTGAGATTAATTTCAAGTGGTGAATTTCCATGAGACACATAAAACAGTTCAGGCTTAGATTTAATAAGAGCATTAAAAAAGTCACCATAACTATAGCCTTTAACAATCCCTATTTTTTTATCTTTGCCTAAATATTTGATGAGCTCTTGGTGTGAAGCGTAACGCCAAGGATTGTCAGTGGCCACAAAATAATCAAGGGAAACCTGACCGACTGACAATGAGCTTTTAGCTAATTTATGCTCAGTAATGTGTTTATTGGTTAATCCCAGCACCATATCAACTTGATTACTCGCTGCAAACTGCATCGCCCTAGCTAGCGGTAAGGACTCGAATTTAAAGTCTATATTGTTTTGTTGAAGTACGTCTCGAACTAACTCAACAATATAGCCAGGGGATTGCTTATCGTCACAAATGTAAGGGCACCATATATCAGATGCGACGACTAATTTTTCTGAAGCTATCGATGAGTTACAAAAGCATAAAAAAACAAAAATAACGTGAAAGACTTTCATTAACTATTAATCCATAGCGATATATAAACGGGTACTTTTAGAACAAATATTCAAAAATGGCCATTACACGGAATCCGTTACAGGCTCTTTGTTACAGGCCTGTCTGCTAAGGGCTTTTCGTTACAAGCTGTCCGCTAAGGGCTCTTATTCAACTTTACTATATATTTCACTTGAAGAGTAAGAATCAAACGCAAGCAAAAAACACGATTTCGATTCCCTTGTTTTAAAACTAAATACACAATCTGTAAAGCGCTATTTTAAATCCAGGTATTACAAACAACTCAATATTTTTAATCGATTAGCCCACTAACCTAACTGTACACAAACAAAATTGCGATTGCGGTCGTTCAAAATGAGACTGTTTATTATGAGCTGCACCAAATATTTAATGGGTATCGTAGGAGTACAATAAAAAGTCTGCAATGCAACTTTTATATTTTGCTGTCGCTTACAGCCGTGCTTACACCCGTGCTTTATCTTGTTTGAAAGCATTAAGGCAAAATAAACATAGTGCTGTGTATCAAAATGATTACACTTACGTATCAAAAGAATTACATTTACCTGTCTTAATAACAATTTCTACTTACTCTCAATAATGCCTTTCTTAGGCGTTTTTTATTAACATGCATTAAGTTAACAACATCCAGTTTGGCGCAATGTTCGCTTAAAAAGTGAATAGAGCAGAGTCGTCGAGTAACATAAATTAACGGTCATAAAAAAGACCCTCCTATTTTAATTTTTAGGCATCACTAAAGAGAGTAAATAATGGCAGACTTATTTGAAAATCCAGCGGGCTTAGACGGATTTGAATTTATTGAATTTTCTTCGCCTGAGAAAGGACAGTTAGAAAAAGTTTTTACTGTGATGGGGTTTACTCAAATTGCCAATCACCGTACCAAGGATGCTCAATTATGGCGTCAAGGTGGCATCAACTTAATTGCTAACTATGAGCCAAAATCAGCAGCTTGGTATTTTGCCCGTGAACATGGACCATCTGCATGTGGAATGGGGTTTAGAGTAAAAAATGCAGTGCAGTCTTATAACCATCTATTAGCTCAAGGTGCAGAGCCTGTTCTGGTTGAAACAGGTCCTATGGAACTTCGTTTACCCGCCATTCGCGGAATTGGTAACGCTATTATCTATTTGATTGACCGTTATGGTGATGAACTTTCAATTTATGATATCGACTTTAACTACATTGATGGTGTTGACCGCAATCCGGTAGGCGCTGGTTTTAACGTAATTGACCATTTAACGCATAACGTTTATGGCGGTCGTATGAAATATTGGGCTGACTTTTACCAAACACTATTCAACTTTCAAGAAGTCCGTTTCTTTGACATTAAAGGTGAGTACACAGGGTTGACGTCTAAAGCCTTGTCTGCGCCTGACGGCAAAATTCGTATTCCTTTAAATGAAGAAGGTGAAGGCGGTAAAGGTCAAATTGAAGAGTTTTTGCGCGCTTTTAACGGTGAAGGTATTCAACATATCGCATTTAGTTGTGACGACTTAGTCGCTTGTTGGGATCGTTTGAAAGATATGGGCATGCCTTTTATGACAGCGCCCCCAGCAACGTACTACGAATTGCTTGACGGTCGATTACCAAACCATGGCGAGCCTGTCGATGAGCTGCAAACACGCGGGATTTTGATGGATGGCACCACAGAAGATGGTCCAAGATTATTGCTTCAAATATTTTCTGAAACCCAATTAGGCCCAGTATTTTTTGAATTTATTCAACGCAAAGGCGATGAAGGCTTTGGCGAAGGTAATTTCAAAGCATTATTTGAATCGATTGAACGCGATCAAATTAACCGTGGCGTGTTGAATACGGGTAAAAAAACTGAGGAAAAAGAAGGCGTGTAGCGGCACTTTTATAATGACGTTATCTTTAGCATATAACCTAACGGCGATGTTAAAGATGCCATTAAAGCCCTGCATCGAAAATATATTAGATACCGGTTTTCAGTGATCCATAGCTGGAAACTAGGTATCTTTTTTACACTCCTTCTTACACTTTTCTCGAGGCTGTAACAAATTTTGTGTAACTGCTAATCATAAATTACTCTACTGAGAGTTAACGATAGGCAGATACAAATGAATACAAAAGAACTTGAAGCTTTCGCTAAAGAAGCGGCTAAAGGCATTA
>Ga0222645_100492_pt1 | contig 22147 bp, 25 predicted proteins | sample AntAcemetagen292_FD_179881 | JGI IMG/M metagenome (GOLD analysis project Ga0222645, IMG submission 179881) | Saline water microbial communities from Ace Lake, Antarctica - #292 | ecosystem: Environmental > Aquatic > Non-marine Saline and Alkaline > Saline | place: Antarctica: Ace Lake | collected...
CTGCTTGTCCATGACGACATCATGCAGAATATCATAGGAAAAGCCGTGCGACCAATTGACTCGGAAGGCTATAAATACTCAGCTCAATTCAGGCGTATGAGTATAGAACCGTTTACAATCTTATATTGTGCCCTGTAATTTATAATTGCGGCGGCGTTGAAACGATGAAGGTATTTTGTCCAGTTTACGGTACTTGGCGATAGTGCGCCGGGCAATGTTTAGGCCCGCCTCGTTCAGCTCTTGCACAATAATTTCGTCACTTAGAGGTTTGCTCGGCACTTCTGCACCTACTAGTTTACGGATCTTTTCGCGCACCACGCGTGCAGAAACACCTTCATCATGGCCTCCTAGTTCGATGGCGGTACTAAAAAATACTTTGAGTGGATATGTGCCCTGTGGGGTTTGCATCATTAACGCAGAGGTGACACGGCTGATTGTACTTTCATGCACACCGACTGCATCGGCAACGGTCTTCAGCTTCAGTGGGCGCATGTGTTGCATTCCACGCTCTAGAAATTTTTTTTGGATGCGTACAATTTCTGCAGCGATTTTGATACTTGTCTCATTGCGTTGCGCTATAGCGCGGCTTAGCCAGCGCGCATTTCCCAATGTATCGCGCACGAAAGCCTGATCTTGAGGTGCTGTGACTAATTTTCGGACTTTTTGACCCGCTTCTTCATCCACTTTGATGATTGGAAGGGTGGCCTGGTTCAGCTCGACAAACCACTTCCCATCGCTCGTCTTCCCAGCGATGATATCAGGCTGCCGAACGGGTGGTGCGATGTCACTGAACAAAGTGAGGCCTGGCTTCGGGTCAAGCGAACGCAACCGCTGCAGCAAGCGCCGTATGTCATCTGCATGACAGTTAGTTTTGCGTCTTAATTCTGTTAGCGCTCCACGCGCAACCAGCGTCAGGTTATCAATAATGATGGTCAACTGGGCATAATCAGGGTCAGAGATAGAAATTTGAAGTTTTAGGCATTCAGCAAGACTACGGGCGAATAACCCTGAAGGTTCTGCGCGTTGCAACTTCGTCAAAACATGCCCTACAAGTTTTTCGTCTACACCAAGGCTTTCAGCCAGGGCATATGTGGATAATGACAGCCAACCCGATGGCTCTACATGGCTTGCAATGGCGTAACCAATTTTACGTTCCGACGGGTTCTTAAGAGTTTCTTCTACTTGTTGAAATAGTCGGGCGCCAAAGCTTGCCCCAGACGTGTCCACCAACAAGCTGACGGGATCTAAGTCAGACTGAGGACTGCTAGATGGCATTGCAGTAACCGAATGTCGTCTCTCAACGTCTGCCCTTGAAGGCTGTTCAATTTTTAAGAACGGATTTTCCTCCGCCAACTTTTCAGCGTAATCTGATAGATCTATATTTGTAAGCATCATCAGTTTGATTGCTTGCTGCAGCTGTGGTGTGAAAACGAGTGATTGTTTTTGCGCAAGTTGCACATTCATCGAGTAAGACATCATCATTTTACATTCAGTTGTTGTAGCTAGCGTTAACGTAACTTAACTTTTATTCAGATCAAAATTGTTTTATAAAATCAATACTGCAAAGTTTAATTTTTTACGCTACAACTCCTTGGATTAAACTCGCAGGTGCAATATTCAGCTGAGTACCTTTTTACCAGTATAGATAGCACCTGCTAGCAGTCTGAAGACCTTTGATCTAACAGATTTAGTGAAATTGAATACACTGCCAGGTTATCACCACTTGATTCTTACTCTAAATCATTGTTGTCATCAGAACGATCTGAGTAGTAGTCTCCGACAAATTTAATGATAGCGAAGAGGCCTAACACGCCAACAAAAATAAGTGCCAATGTCATGGGATTGAACCCCTTGACCAGCTGAAAGCTTTGTGGAGCAAGAACCTGTAATAAGCTTACACCAACCGTAGTCGCCAAAAATATACGTATTGCAATACAGCGATGGCAGGTATTTTTGACATGAACTATTTTAGATTCAATTTTTGTGTCGGACATGCTAAGTAAAGTATTTTTTAAGCGTAAAATAGTGTGGCATCAAATAATATCCACATCAAGTTTGACTTCGACAGCCGTCTTTTGGTCTGAAAATTTAAATTTTAAACCTTCATAAAAATTGTGCGCAACGTTTTGCGCTTCCAATTCATCTCGAGCGGCTATGACCATCTTTTTGTATAACCCATCCCGTGTCATAGAGGTGAGCGAGAGTTTAACTTGCTGGCTACCTATATAGACACACATGACAAAATAAATTAGCACCCCAAAGAGGGTGTTTACCGAAAGAGCAGTAAGAGTGGTGCAAATCAAAGCGATCAGAGGCTCCCAAAGGCGTCGTGCAATGAGCCAAAACGGAGAAAAAACCATGGCACTGAACGTTCTCCTCATTTCAATAACATCTGCTGAATTTCTCTGATCAGCTACGATAGTATAATTACTCAGTGTTCGAATCTGTTGGATTGAAATAACGGGATTCACATTTTGATATGTTTCTGCCTCTTCGTCCACCAACACTTTAAAACCGCTCACAATTGGGTTTGAAAGGAATACTGAAAAAAATTTGCCATTTCGCGACACCGTTACCAGGACTGGCCGCATGCCAAAATCTAGGGCATTTTTAATAGTGTCTAAAACAGAGTTTAGCTGAGTCCAAGGCTTGCCATTCACCGCAACAATCACGTCGTTTACGACGAGCTGACAATCTATATAAAGATGTGTACCCTTCGTATTTGTAAGTTTTAATGGGCCAAAGGGGAGGTGTTCAATAGTACCTAACACTTGGTTTTTGGCATCAACTGTCATGGAAATTTGATAATATCGGGTTGCTGTTTCCGTTGCGGCCGAGTTGCACGCACAGTCGGTGTCGAGGTCTGGATCATGCCAATCTTCTCGTTTAACTCTTTAAATCTATTATTCATACTTGTCTGCATTTGAGTTAAATCTTGCGGATTATCTGATGTAACAATTTCATTCATCGCTGCAGACATTTCAGTTATTAGTGTATTGTACGCGTCTGCCTGTCCGGACAAAGTGTCTTGCACTGCCGTTGACACATTCAAAGCAAGCTCTCCATTCAGAGTTGCAATCCTATCGCCAAGTTCTGTTTTGATATATTCTGCACGGGCTTGTGCATCTTCAACAGTGTCCAGCAATCCTACAGTCTTGGCAACATTTGTGATATCAATTGTAGCCTGTTCAAAACCAAGAAGCATTTCAGACATAGTAGAAATTTCTGCCTGCAGCCCAGTGAAATCCTGGCGCAGGGTCGCTATGACGGGCGCAAGTGTTTGGTCAATAGTTGACACGTTTTCTGTCATTATTACGAGTAATTCTGTGTTTGTCGCCGCCAAACGCTCTAAACCTGAAGAAGATCTTTGCCAAATTAAGCCCATAACCATGACGCTTGTGACTGCAACCACACAACCTATGATCAACGCTGTACGTGATACTTTTTCAAGCTGCTGCACTTTTTTGGATGTATCTAAAAATTGAGAAGAAATACGCTCGAACTCTGCAGTGACATCCATAGACGCTTCCGCAGCATCCAACGCAATTTGAATGCTTTCGTCTAGATCTGGCTTGTTTTCAGCTTTTGGCGAACGTGGAGCCATTTTTATTGTCCTAAAATTTATTTTCGAGCGAGGGGCGGTCTTGGCTCGAACAGTGCACATTCCGTGCCAGTCTCTTGAAAAATAACACGTGCCGGAATATCCTTAGATTTGAAGCCAAATCGCATGCACTTCCAAGGTTGATGGGGTTGATACGTCACCCCAAGAAAGCGGCAATTCCCACAGATCATTCGTGGCTTATTGTTGTACCCACTCATTTTAGCAACTGCTTCAGGCGTTGCCAGGTGTTATGTAGCTGAAAGCGCAATCCAGCAACAATACAGAGCAAGCCACAAACGCAAATAAAAAATGACTGATAAAATACACCTTCTGAACGGTGAATATTAGCTTCACCTAGAAAAAAAATGCCTGCAATGAAAAAACAACAGGTACTTATTATTTCCCCCTTACTGCTATGAAACCTTTTTTTATATTTAAGTTTCTTCATGAAATTGACTTTCCATTTTCATCAAAAAGCATATCGGTTGGGAGCTCTACATCTGGCTCATCAACTGTATCACCGTTGTTCAAACGGTAAATAAACCCAAGAATAGCTGCGACGGCTGTAAATAGCGGCGTTGGTATTTCCTCACCGATTTGCCCAGCAAAAAATAATGCCCGGGCCAAGAGCTCATTTTGGAATATGGTTACACCAGCATCTTTTCCAATACCAATTATTTCTTGGGCTTGATAGCCACGCCCCATAGCGAGAATAATTGGTGCCCCAGGTGTGCCGACTTCATATTTTAATGCTACAGCAAAGTGTGTAGGGTTTGTAATGATTGCTGTAGCAGAGGGGACGTTTTCCATAGCTTCACGACGTTGTTTGGCTCGTCTACCAGCTGTCATCTGCAGGCGTCGAATCTTGGCCTTGACTTCGGGTGAACCATCCGTTTGCTTACTTTCATCTTTTACTTCTTGAAGCGTCATTTTCAGTTTTTTATTATGTTGATAAATCTGCCAAAAGACGTCTAACATTGCCAATACGGCGAGGATAAATAAAAACGCTATTATAAGGAAGATAAATACATCTCCTAATCGACTAATACCGCCAACTAAATGTGTTGCGGGTGCAGTCAATATTTTGTCCATTTGTGTGAACATTACAAATATTGCGGCCCCAAGTAAAAATGTTACTTTTCCGATGGCTTTCAACATTTCAACCAAAGCTTTCACGGAAAACATCCTCTTAAACCCGCTTAGAGGATTAATCCGACTGGCTTTGAAGTTGAGGGCTGAGGACGACCAATTAATGGTACCCGACATTGTCATTTGCGTCAAAATTACTATCACAAAAAGAGGAAGAGCAAAAATAACTGCTTTCCAATACATTAGCACATAACCAGCTTTAAGATTATTGAAAACATAATCTAGCAAGCTGGTCTCACCAGAAAATTCAAATAAACTTGCCCATTCAAAAATAATAGACGAAATAAAGGGCATAATGCCAATATAAAGAAAAAAGCCAGTTAGTAATGTCGAAAATACAAATAGTTCTTTGGATGACGCAACTTCCCCATCTTCCTTAGATTTTTCCAGTCGTTTCTGTGTTGGCTCTTCTGTTTTTTCTTGACCGCTATCACTCGCTTGATCAGCCATTGCGCGCTTCTAATATAGAATCTTCCAAAAACTGAAGAATGAATGAGATCATATCCTTGATACCTGCTGCAAGTGGTGTCGCTGAAAGATAAAGGGCCACGAAACACGATAGGATTGTAAGTGGAAAGCCAAACGAAAAGAGGTTTAACTGGGGCGCCGAACGCGTTACAACGCCAACGGTAACATTTGCCAAAAGCAATATCGATACCACTGGCAGCATCAGCAAAGATGCAATTACAAACATATGGCCACCCGCGCTTAACCCTGCACTTATTAAAGCGTTAAAATTAAAAGGGAGGCCTAATGGGATAATATCGTAGCTAGCTCGCAATAGCGAGATTACATGTAGGTGCCCGTTCAAAGCTAAAAAAGCTGCGATGGCAAAAAGATTAAGAATTTGACTAACTACTGGAGTCTGGCCTCCAGAATTTGGATCCATTTGCGCTGCAAAACCCAACCCAGAAGATGCCGCAATTTTTTCTCCAGCTAGAGCAACAGCTGAAAATAAAATAGTCACGCACAATCCAAGAGATATGCCAATACTAATTTCGATGAGGACAACTTTAATAATGGTGAGAAATGGCAAATTGTCAGGATTTGGTACAGAGATCATGCCATAAAAACTGAAAGAGATTAGTATACTTATTATTATTCTAACTTGTACTGGTATTGCCGCTGCACCAAAGAAGGGAGCAGCTATAAAGAATGCGGATAGCCTTAACGTGTGTAAAAAAAAAGTTAATAGAAAGTTAAATAAGCGTTGCAGGTCTATTCCGCTTAACCCCATGATTTCATCTAAACTCGGAATATTCGACATCATTTCAGCATTCGGATTTGCTCAAAGGTTCTTTCAAAGTAATCCGTCATTTCTCCCATCATATATGTTGAAAGTACAGCCATAGCAGCAAGCACAATAACAAGTTTGGGAACGAAGCTGAGCGTCATTTCGTTAATACTGGTAGCCGCTTGCAAAACTCCAATGACGAGTCCTACTAATAGTGCAACTCCAAGAATTGGGCCCGCAGTAATTATTATTTGCCAAAATGCTAACTGCAGGTGTTCAATGTTACTGTCGAATTCCACGTCTAATTCACATATGTTGAGGCAATTGATCCGATTATCATCGCCCATCCATCCACTAGGACAAACAATAGCAGTTTGAAAGGTAGTGATACAAGCATGGGACTCAACATCATCATGCCGAGGGACATTAGAATAGACGCTATAACCAGATCAATGACAAGAAAGGGAAGAAAAAGAAGAAAGCCAATTTGAAAGGCGGTTTTAAGTTCAGATGTGATGAATGCTGGAAGAAGAACAGGATATGGAACATCCTCATTTGTGGCATAGGGTTTATCACCGGCCATCTCAGCAAACATGGACAGTTCTGCCTCTCTTGTATTAAGGATCAAAAATTCCCTTAATATGTCAGCTGCATTGCTTATGGCAGACACAGCAGGTACTGAACCTTCCAAATAAGGTAAAACAGCGTTTCTGTATATATCTTCAAACGTGGGTGCCATAACATAAAGAGTAAGAAATAGCGCTATAGAGATTAATACTTGGTTCGGAGGAGTTTGTTGTGTTCCCATTGCCTGTCGGAGAATTGACAGGACAATAATTATTCGTGTGAATGCTGTTACGCCCAGCAGTAATGATGGCAGTATCGTTATTGCCGTCATTAACGCCAGAATTTGAAGAGATAATGAATAGGTTGTTTCACCACTTTCACCAGTTGATATGTTGAGAGCTGGTAGGCCTCCTATCAATTCTTGAGGAATTGCTCCAGAAGTAGAAAACATGAGCGCAATTACTGTTAGCAGAGGCAGCGTTATTTTTCTTGAGTGGATTGTGAGTGAAATATCAGATATCCAATTTACTTAGTTGGTTTATCGGAAAAAAATTTGGCGTTTTTGTTCCACCATGAAGTATAATGTAAGCCCGGCCATCTATTTCATAGAGAGACATTTTGGTAGACTTATCAATCTGATGTGTTTCACAAAATGTGATACGGCCCTCGATGGGTCCAATGCGTTTACGAAAAGTATTAAGATTAGATACTATTATTTGGCGCACGGAAATGAGCACTGTCAGAAAAACTACTATAATAAGTACGTTTGAAGTATTTATAAATGACGCAGACATTGGTACTTTTAAACCTTTTATTTAATAATCATATGTAATCAACCCGCTTTTCTGGGTCAACAATATCTGTAAACCGGATACCATAACGTTCCCCGACCATCACAATTTCACCCTTGGCAATCATCGTACCATTAACAAGAATATCAAGTGGTTCGCCAGCGAGCCGGTCGAGCTCAACCACCGAGCCTTCATTCAAGCGTAATAATTCACTTATTGTAATTTCAGCTCGACCAACTTCAATTGACATTTCAACTTCGATATTTTCGAGTGCGCGAAGTTTCTCATTGTCTGGCCTTTGGGGCGTTGGTGTTTGTGAACCTTCGTCTGACATAGTCGTCCTCGTTTCTTCGAGCTAAATTTTATTTTTACATCCCAGTAAGTAGTCTGGCTGTTTTTTTATAAACCCAGTTTGAGTCTGTATTATTCTCTGATCATTTGCAGCAGAGATTGGCAGTTTAATGATGATTGTGTGTGTTATCGTACAACTCACTAGTGGTATAGTCTTCAAGGTTGATAAATTCGATAATCACTTCCGTAAAACATTATTGTCTTGGCGCTGATTTTTAACACGGTACTCACACTTAATTTGCTAATATTCAGCTGTCCAAGACCTCCGTGTATAGTTTTTCTGTTATAGTTATGGCACTTGTGCCAGAAACTTCGCCAATATTGGCAAGAAACATCTTTTCGCCTTTAATCATAACGTTCAGACTTTCGCGTAATCTGATCGGGTATACATCTCCTCTTCGCATATCAATAAGTTGGCTCAAGGACAGGCGTGGCTTGCAAACTTGTATGTCTAGACGCAGCGGCACCGCTAACACAGCGCGTTCAAGACGTTCACGCCAAGTGAGGTCATCGTCTATTACTTCAGATTGCATACGAGAGCGCAGTTGTGCAGCGATTGGCTTCAGTGTTTGCAGTGGATAGAGAATATCAATGCGCGCAGTATTTGTTTTTGGAAGCTGTATAGAAAAGCTACAGACAATAATAGTTTCTGTTCCATCCACGAAAGATACAAATTGTAGATTCTCCTCTCGGGCCTCATCACTAAAAGTGAGTGGCATCAGGTCCTGCCATGCCATTAGCAAGTTTTCGTTCAAACCCTTTGTGATGATATCGACAATTCTGTTTTCAGTGGCTGTAAAATCGCTGCGCGGACGATGTTGCAGTCCAAGGTCGCCTCCATAATAGGCATTAGTCAGAGCTGCTATGAAATCAGGCTCAATCACCATCATTTTGCTGCCACGCAACTCATCAATACGCGAGGTTGTTAGACTCATTAAGGAAGGAGCGTTTTCACAATATTCGTCAAACGTTTTGACCTCGGGTGACATTGCGGTAATGCGCGGTTGAAATCGCAACATCGGTTGAAAGACAGCGCGTGCCAGACGTGCAAACCTATCATTAATGACTCTTAGTGCGTAGTAATCCCCAAGAAGAGATAAATCGTCTGCACCAAATTCGAAATCTCGAATTTTTTTTGATGTGGACACATCAGCTGCAGCGATCGCATCAGTGTCTACGCTGCGAATGAGTGCATCGACTTCGATCTGAGTGAGTTTTTTAGAAGACATGCTATTCGCCCGACCTATTGCATAACAAAGGAGGTCAACAAAACACCTTCTACACCACCGAAGCCTTCAAGCATTTTTAGCTCAGCGTTGATTGTATCTTTTAGGTCATCAGAAAGTATTTGGCGTGCCTCGCGACCAACCACTTCCTCTTCACTATAATCACTCAGGGTAGCGAGAATAGCCGCCCTGATTGCCGGAAGGTTGGCTTCTACATTCTGCAAAATTGTTTCATCATATCGTGTTGATATGCCGACACCAATCTGCAGAAAACGTCGAGAATTTTTAAGGTTTGTAGTTAGGTTCCCTGGGATTTCGTAGTACAGGGTTTGGAAGACCTCTTCTTTTATGCTTTCCTTCGACTGTTTTTCTGGCGCACGAGCTTCTTCCCCCTCCATCTCTTGTTCAGTTAGCTCAACTTGTTGGCCACGGTTCTTGTCGATGATTTCGGCTGCAATCTGCTCTGGAGTGTTCTGTTGACTGCCAAACAAGACATAACCCGCACCTATCCCGGCCCCAAGCATTATAACTCCAATTCCAACAAAGATTACAATCTTTCCCAGCCCAGATTTTTTTGGTGTTTCTTCTTCTTCAGACATTGCTCTGCCTCTACTCCTTTGACTTACAAAATGATGTTTATATTTGAGCGGTCATCACTCGAATAGTCAGAAAACTCTGCAACATCTTGATTTAATCTGGTTTCTAGATCGTTATTAATTTCGGATTTACCATGATTTTGCGGCGTCGAACCTTTGTTGCCGTGGCTGTTTGTCCCGGCGGAGTATTCTCCCAGTGTAATGCCGGCGCTTTCGAATGCAGACGAAATTTGGTGTTTAGCGTCGCGTAGCATGGAGGCTGTGGCAGCTACATCAGCCACAATGCGCAAGTCAGTCCCACGCCGCCCTTCACTCATTTTTAGCGTGATTAGTCCCAAGTGAGCAGGCATGATCTTGAAGGACATGGTGCCTCCTGACTGTATCATGCTCATGGCACGGTTAACTAGCGCTTTAGTCCATCCCTGGCGCTGGATGTCCAAGACAGCTGCCAGAGCCTGGCTCTGGGCCACCCCTGGCTGACTGTTGGTTCCAGTGCCCATCTGGGAATTTCCACTTTGTGATTGTGCACCTGTGCCGCTCGGCGAGATATCCATACTAGCGATAGCCGCTGCAGTTTCTAGCGCGCTAGTATTGTAAATAGGAGGTGCCACACGATCTGGACTGGCAGTAATATGACGAGTAAAATCGAACATAGCTGGCTGGGTCAGAATGGAGGAAGGTATAGCAGCTTGTGGCGTCACCACGGCTGAGGGGACTGCAAGCGCAAACTGCTTTTTCCCCAACTTGGTCTGGACTTCTAGGTCAGTGTTTGGAGGTGCTCCTGGTGCTGCGGCTTGGCGTCCACCATAGCGAAGGATCGCTGGGTCAACGGTTTGAGAAGCGTCTTTCTCAGGCAGTAGTATAACACCAACAGGTGCAATTGTTCTTTGGGATACGATAGGCGGATCTTCAGTGATCGGTTTGGCGAAGTTTTCAACACCTTTTGGTATGGTATCGACCAGAATGTTATTGCCAGTCAGCTTCAATTTTTCGTCACCCAAGGGCAGTGCTAATGTCAGGCTACCCTCACTAAGTTGCGGAGCAAAGGGCGAAGCCTGTATAAGAACCGCGCTTTGTCCAGATACAATGGCGCCTAAAGATGCATCTTGGCCATTACGCGCAGAAAGTGGGTTGTCAGTCAGCTTCAATTTTTCGTCACCCAAGGGCAGTACTAATGTCAGGATACCCTCACTAAGTTGCGGAGCAGAGGGCGAAGCCTGTGTGAGAACCGCGCTTTGCTCAAATACAATGGTGCCCAAAAATGCATCTTGGTTATTGCTCTCAGAGAGCAGGTCGGCAATATTAAATGGCTCATTTAATTCATCTTTCGGGAGAAGATCAGAGGTAAAATCTTGTAAATTAGCCAGAAACGCCTCTAATGTCATATCGAAGGTGGGGGCAATGCCTCCACTAACCTGAGAGGCTGAAAGTTGAATGTCATTTGGGGCTTCACTATTAGAGAGAGCGTTGCCGATGGCGAACGGCAGTAATCGCTTTGTAACCGTCAGATCCAGTGGATCACCTTGCAAAGGCACAATCATAGCCATGCCAGCGTCAGCCCCCGAAAGTGAGACACGACTGAAATTCGTATCGCTCAAGTTTTTAGCACTAATATTATCACCGAGCAGGAAGTTTATACGATCCTTAATTGCCGCAATGTCATCAACAGCAAGCTCTTGCTCAGCAGGAATCACACTAACACTTGAACCTGCTATGTCTTCATTACCAAAATAGGCAACCAGTGCCGGAAACACATTTGGTAAGAGCCGATCCTCACCTATTTCGGCCTGAATGCCAGGCTTGGTAGTCCAATCCAGAGCTACTGCAGTACCAGGTACTTTGATCAGCGGCGATGCCATCATATTTTTCAACCAATCAGACTTAATACAGTTTTAATGTGCAAGCTTAGTGCCAACTAATAATTTGAAATGCGAGATCTTGGCCGTAAGGCGACTTCAGCAGCCTCGATGCGAGTCTCTTTCTCTTGTCTTGCAAGGCGCGCTACTTCGTCGGCTTTATTCGATACGATCTGTTGCTTATGTCCTATTTGGGTAACTATTGTCGTTAGATCACGCATTTCTGTTTCAAGAAAATCTAGTTTGTTTTGCAGAATCTCACTTTCGTCGATTAGACGTAATTCGTACCAACGATCACTTTGCAGACGTTGGGCACTCGATACGCCACTCCTTGTTGTTTCTGCACGCAAATCATTCATACGCTCGATCAAGCTTCTTGACTGGCTGATCTCTTCGCGTAACATCCGTTGCCGCTGAATAAATTCAGGCATTCGGGCTTGCTCTTTCAATGCCATGTTGCGGAGCATTTTTGCTTTACGTTCACCCATGTCTACCGTCCCACAATTGCTGAAACTTGGTTGGCACTTTCAACCAAGTGTGCCCGTTCACTAGGGCTTTGTGAGATGAATCCAACGAGCTTTGGCCACAAGGCAACAGCTAGATCCAAATCGGGATCCTGACCTGATACATAGCCCCCCATCAACATCAAGTCCCTGTTTTCATTATACAGTGAGACCAGTTTTTTAAATTTTTGCGCTGCTTGTTGTTGTTGTGGACTGACAATGTCGTTCATTACCCGGCTAATCGAAGCAGGGATGTCGATTGCAGGATAGATCCCCATTTGTGCAATTGAGCGGCTGAGCACGATGTGCCCATCTAGGATAGCACGCGCACTGTCAACAACAGGGTCATTGCTGTCATCTCCGTCAGCTAGCACAGTGTAAATCCCTGTGATGGAACCAGATTCCGGCCCCACACCCATGCCAGCTCGCTCAACCAAGGTAGGTATCATGGACACAACGGAAGCGGGATAGCCTTTTGATGTAGGAGCTTCTCCAAGCGCCAGGCCTATCTCACGCTGAGCATGTGCCACGCGGGTCAAAGAATCCATTATCAAAAGAACATTTTTGCCCTGATCCCGAAAATATTCAGCAAGGGATGTTGCCCGCCGCGCTCCACGAATGCGAAGTAGCGGAGAGCGGTCTGCAGGCACCGCAACTATACTGACTTTGTTTTGCGTTTCCGGGTTCATAATGGCACGCACCATTTCACCCACTTCACGAGCCCGTTCGCCAATCAGACCGATCACAACAACATCTGCAACTGTATTCCGGGCCATCATACCAAGCAGAACAGATTTGCCAACGCCGGATCCTGCAATGATTCCAATTCGTTGCCCATGCCCAATCGTGAGGAGACCATTGACCGCACGCACGCCAACATCTAGCGGGCCAGGGATCATGCGTCGTGCTAAAGGATTGAGCATCTGTCCATTCAACGGAACTCTGGCTTGACCCTCAGGGGCCTCCCTATCATCCAATGGGTGACCAAGGGCGTCCACGACCCGACCTAGGTAGCTATTGCCTACATCGACAGCCGTCCCTTGATCAACAATTGAAACACGTGCCCCAGCCTGAACTGCAGCTCCAGACTGATACAAGACCAGCTTGTTGCTACCCTCACCATACCCGATCACTTCGCCAAGAACATAGCCATTATCCACGGTCTGCACCGAACAGACAGAACCAACTGAGACTGGAAATCCATCGCATTCCATGAGCAAACCGTCGTAGCGTGACACTCTGCCACTCAAAGCTGATTGTTGACCAGAGGGTGAGCGATCTTGTTGGAGGGAACGCGTCAGTTGTTCAGTAAGGTTGAGCATCACACAGCCTCAAATGATTTTTTGGTAAGTACACTAGGGGCTTTATCACGTAATAGATCTGCAACTTCCGCGCCGCCAACCCGCAGTCGCGCATCGCCGCGTTGCATGGAGGGATCACTGCGCAAATGGAGCGCAGGCGGATTGGGGTGTTCGTCAATACATCGTTGCATAAGTAGAATATCTTCCGGTGCGACAAAAATCTCCCGTATCCCAATTAGATGCGCCAAATTATCCAGCAGAGTCTCCAGACGCCGAGCCAATGGGTCTGTAATATCTGTTAGCACCATTCCAATCCGTTCGGATGCAAGAGTCAGGACGGCATCTTCGATACTGTTGGCCGCTGCTTCCATGTCAAAAACATCAGCCGAATTCAGGACTGTCAAAAGCTGTTGCAATTGTATGAACTGCGCCGACAGATCTGCTTCGCGCTCACTCTCTGTCATGGCTTTGCCCGCCGAAAGTCCCTCAGCATAGGCTTCATCTTTGATCTTCTGGATCATCGTCTTATCCATAATAGGTACGGGTGGCGGTGCGGGCGCGATGAGTTCAGGGCCCTGTATCGCTATGGTGGGGTCATTCGCCACTTCATCACCGTCTAATTCAGCGGCTTGGCTTTCCAGCGAAGTTGTCTCATCTAATAAGATATACTCCTCGTTCAGAGGTTTTGTGTGATTTAGCTCGATATGTTGCTCTTCAGCTGGTTCAGGTTCCAATGGGATTTGGATCGCCAAATCAGCCCACGACAACAAGTGGAACGTGGATTTAGATGTGCCAGGCGCATTGGCCTCTCGCTCAAAAACTGGCTTTCGTATTCGCGCCAGCACCTTTGCAAGGTCTTCCGATTGAAGGCCGTCTGGGTGTGTTGGTTGTTTGCTGTTAGATAGGATGTCCTTTATCAAACCATTTCATCCCCACCACGGCCAGCGAGTACAATAGTGCCTGCATCTGACATTTTACGAGCAGATTCGATGATCTTCTTCTGTGCCGTTTGTACTTCCGTCAGACGCACAGGCCCCAGAACTTCCATCTCATCTTTGATGTTGGAGACAGCGCGTGTGGACATACAGCCAAACAGTTTGTCCTGTAAGTCTTCAGGGGCACCCTTGAGCGCCATAATGAGGTCTTCAGGTTCAACAGACCTCAGCAGAGTTTGCAAGGACCTGTCATCTGACATGCCAAGGTTGTCGAAGGTGAACATGTTGTCCTGAATGGCCTGCATAAGGTCTTTGTCGTTGCGTTTGATCGCTGTGAGGATGCGCTTTTCAGTGTTTGCCTTTGTGAAGTTCATGATTTTTGCCGCTGCCTTGATCCCACCCACCTTAGTGGACCGCAGGCTTGTATTTGCCTTGAATTTCATCTGCATTACCTGTTCCAGTTCGCGCAGGGCCTGAGGATCGACTGTTTCAAGCGTCGCTATCCGCTGAACAATCTCAGCTTGAAGGTCCTCTGGAAGTAGGTTCAATACGTCTGATGCTTGGCTGTAGTCTAGATATGAAGTTACTAATGCAATAATCTGTGGATGCTCGTCCTGCAATAACTCAGCAATTGAACGAGCATCCATCCAGTCGAGGATCTCAATTGGTCGTTCGCTGCTGGCAGGAGTAATACGGCTGAGAACCGATTGCGCTTTGTCCTCACCTAATGCGCGATTAAGAACATTGCGAATGTAGTTGCCTGCCCCAAGGCCAAGGCTGGTCTGCTTCTTGATGATAGCCAAGAATTCATCCAGCACAGCATTAACTGCTTGTTGATCAGTATTCCGGACAGCATACATGGCTCCACCAAGATGCTGCACTTCCCGTGGCGATAGGTTCTTGAGTATTTCGGCGGCTTCTTCTTCACCCAGTAGCATCATTAGAATTGCAGATTTCTGCGTTCCCGTCATACGCTCGGTGATTTCAGAATCTGTCAGGTCCGTTAGGTCTGCGTCCGCCATCAAGTTATTTCCCTGTTCTCGATCATCCGATCTTATCCATATCTTCTTCCATCATGGCTTTGAAAACATTAGACACGCGGCCTGCCTCGTCGCTCACAATCATACGGATCAGAGCTACCTTGTCGTCATAGCTATTAGCGGTATCGAGCATCTCGGCTGAAATAGTGCTCTTCTTCGGCTTCATCTTGGCTTTGATTTGTTCAAGGGTCTGGCCCTCTTCTATTTCTATATTACCGACATCAACGACATCGCCAGCCTCAGTAGTGATTAAATTGCCAAACTGTGCACCCTCACCTGAAGTGGACAAGAATTGTGTCAACAACGGTTTGATTAGACCAAGCGTGACAATGGCGAGAACCAAAGCCATCAGCCCGTTCCGCATCATCTCTTGAACCCACGGGTCCTCGTACCAAACGAGATCAGTATCCACGTTCATGGACGAAATCACCGCCTCTGGTGAAATGAACGGCAAGCTTGCCACAATAAGCGTATCACCACGTGGCTCGTTGATTCCGACCGCGCGCGAAACAAGCGCTTTAACATCCTCGATACGGGAAGGGTCGAGGCCAATTACAGGTGGTGGTGCACTTTCTGGATTGGTATCTTCAGAAATGGGCTGTTGTTCGCGCAGCAACACCGCGACATGCACGGTATTAATCTTCGTCATTGGGCTACTTTGGGACATCACCTTCCGGCTGACTTCATAATTTCGCAAATTGCTGGAGGAGCGCACACGGGGACTCTCTTCACCTTGCGCATCCGCTGTAGCATCAGCATCCGCTGTAGCATCAGCACCCCCTTCATCAATACTCTCTAACGTAGCAACTTGCGGTGGTGTGTTGCTGACTGCCCCTGGGATACCTCTCGCTTGCCCAATCAGGTCTTCTTCCAACGCCGTTTGTTCACTCAACAAGGCGGTTTGCTCAGGGATAACCATATCCTCTGTGCGTTCAGTACGGGTGAAGTCAATATCAAGGGAAACTTGAACAGAGACATTGCCTGGGCCAACAATAGGGGTCAGCAAGCTTTCCACACGAGTGTTATAGATTCTTTCCAGTCGCAACTGATACTCTAGCTGACTGTCAGCCAAGGTTATGGCAGGATTATCCACAGTCTCGGACAAGAGACGGCCGTTTTGGTCGACCACCGTAACACTTGTCTTAGGTAGATTTGGAACTGAGGATGCCACGAGGTTAACAACAGCCATCACCTGCTGCTGGCTCAGACTGCGCCCTGGCTTTACCTGTACAAATACCGACGCTGTCGGATTTTGAGCATTTCGTGCAAAAGCAGAACGTTCAGGGATGGCGAGATGCACGCGAGAGGCCAAAATCATATCGATCTCGTTAATCGAACGGGCGAGTTCAACTTCCTGACTTTGCTTCAAGCGCATGCTCTCAACCGAGCGGCTTGTGCCCATGGGCATGTCGCTCAGAACGCTGTAGCCATCAGGCATGGACTGAGGAAGTCCTTGTGCAGCAAGGGACATGCGCGAATTGTAGTAGTCTGCGATCGGTACTGTGATGTCACCATTTGTCGAATCAATCTGAACATTTGTCCCAGTACTACGCAGCGCATCCATAACAGCCGCTTTTTCCGCCTCTGGTAGGGCAGAAAACAGTGTTGTGCGCTGTGGTTCCTGCAAAAGCAGATAAAGGCTCAGTCCGAGAACAACCAAGACAGCGGCTGCCAAAACGGGGAACGCGCGCTGCACAGCCGGTTGCAAATAAAGCAACCGCATATCCTCGATTATACGCGAGGCCTTTGGCAGCAGCCCAGGCCGTCTCGAGGCTACGCGCTCATTTGTTGAGCTCTCGCTCATAGTTTGTTTTTATTAAGCACGTTTTAACTCTGCCTCAATAGCCCTACACGGGCATATTCATAATGTCTTTATATGCTGTCATTGCTTTGTTTCTGACGTTCAAAGTCAGTTGAAAGCCAAGAGATGACACTTGCTGGCTTACCATCACTTTAGTTAGGTCTGTCTCTTTCCCAACCTCATAATCACGCACCAATTGCGCGGCTTCGTTTTGTGAACGCGCTACAGAATCGAACGAGTCACGCAGTTGATCTGCAAAGCTGGGTCCATCGTCGCTTGGGATATCCATCGCTCCGCTGGTCGCCCGCTCAGTCATCTCCTTTGCCCGGTTTAGGGCGTCAGTCGCCGTAATAGATGAAACCGAATTTACACCTTCCAAAATCTTCATTTCGAAATCTCCCATGTACTGTGTGATCTTTCGGTAGCAGGCAGTTCTGCTAGTTTAGCTTGCACATCAAGTGTGTTTAACCTGTCGATCATGATCGCATCCGCCTTAATAATCGTGCCTGTGCTGAGAACCAGAGCGCGTTGGATCACGTTCTCCAGTTCACGGACATTTCCCGGCCAACTATGCTCTAACAAAACATTCAAGGCGCATGGTGCGAGCATTGGGACTTGCGTCACGTCCTTGACGTGGCGCATTAGCAGCGTTTGCGCAATGGGTAGAATATCCTCAGGCCGAGCGCTCAACGCCTGCGTCGCGATTGGAAACACATTCAAACGATAAAATAAGTCTTCACGGAATCGGCCAAGCTTGCATTCCTCCCACATGTCCCGGTTGGATGTCGCGAGGATACGTAGGTCGACTTTAACCTGCTTGGTCCCCCCTATAGGAGTGATCAACAGTTCCTGAATGGCGCGTAACAGTTTGGCCTGAAGCTGAAGAGACATCTCCGAGATCTCATCAAGCAGCAATGTCCCACCATCCGCTGCGCGGATCACACCTATGTTTGCGGTGGAGGCCCCTGTAAAAGAACCCTTCTCATGACCAAACATCATTGCTTCAAGCATGTTATCTGGAATAGCTGCACAATTAACTGCCACAAATTCCTTGTCTTTGCGCGGTGATCGATCATGGATAAATCTCGCCATGATTTCTTTGCCGCTGCCAGTAGGGCCACTGATAAAAACACTCACATCTGACTGTGCAACCCGTCCCGCTAATTCATATAATTTTCGGGAATGGTCGCTTTCGACAAGCGCTCGACTCGTACCATGAAGAAGAGTAGCCACAAATTGCACCGCATGAAAATTTGTCACCGTTAAAGGCAGTGACAGGATGACTATACGGGCACCCAGTTCGGTCTTTATTGTATAAGCCGGTGCAGGCCTATCCACTATCAATACTGACTTGGCACCAACGCGCTTAGCGGCTTCAATTACGCCGGATTGCCCGCCCAGTTCAGTGGCCCTCGTAGAGGATAAAACTAGAAAATCAGTCGAAAATCTAGTATCCTGGGAAATGTCAGGGAATGCCGCCACAGAAACGTCGTGGGCCATCAATCGAGCTACTAATTGATCCCCCAGCTCGAATTGAGCCAGATCAATAATAACTTTATGTGTATTCTTAACCATACTGATAAGAGGCAAATACAGTGCCAACCTTTACTTATTATTTTATATGCTCAAAATGTTGTGAACCATGCCACTATGGTGATGGCTGTTTGTATTTTTATGCTTGCCAGGTAGTCAAAATTTTGACAACGGTAAACTATGGTACAGCCCAATTTAGGTAAATATTTTTGATGTTGATCTCTGGATCCTCCAAAAGTGTGTCCAAACTACTAGACGACATCAAGAATGCTGCCCCCTACAAGGTTAATGCGTTAATCGTTGGACCAACGGGGGCAGGTAAGGAACTTGTTGCGCAATGCCTCCATGATTGGTCAAATCGTCGCGGAAATATGGTCAGTGTAAATTGTGCGGCAATCCCTCGGGAATTATTGGAAGCCGAATTGTTTGGCCATGAGAAAGGTGCCTTCACAGGCGCAGCCACCCGCCGAATCGGCCGGTTTGAGGAAGCAGCCGGTGGAACAATATTCCTTGATGAAATTGGTGACATGCCATTAGAGCTTCAAAGCAAGATCTTGCGGGTCATTGAAACTAAATCGGTGTGCCGCGTTGGGTCCAGCAAAGAAGTGCACGTCGATTTTCGCCTGATCTGTGCAACACACCAAAATATTCAAAATAAGGTCACACTGGGCGAATTTCGTGAAGACCTGATGTACCGTATTTCGGTCATAGTGCTTAAGGTGCCTTCTCTCAAAGATCGAGTAGAGGATTTCCCAGACCTGATAACCGCGCTGTGCGATCAGATCAAAACAGATGGTTCAGGCCTGACCCCGCCCACTGTCAACAAAGAGGGCCTGCGAGAGATGGTGTCCCACACTTGGCCTGGGAATGTTCGTGAGTTGAAAAACTTCCTTCAGCGTGCCGCGGTGCTCTGCAGAGACGCCCCGATTAACGCAGCAGCTGTCAGGAGACTATTGCACCTCGACGCCGACTTAAACTCAGAACAAAACGCCCTATTCAAAGCTACTTCTGAACTTCCAGATACAGACAGTGGAAGCGAATATAACAACAAAAAATCTACTAATATCTATGAAAATGCGGGGCCAAGCGTACTTGATTATGGGTTCTGCCTCAAAAGACACCTCAGTGACATAGAAACAAAACTCATCGTAACCGCTTTAGATGTTGAAAATCAGAATATCACCAGTGCAGCCAATCGTCTCGCTTTAAAACGTACGACTCTCATCGCAAAAATGAGGAAATACAGCATTAAGTAATCTGGCCGCAAATAGTGTAGTGTATGCGTTAACTGCAGACTGAAACGGTTATATAATCGGTATCCTCCATGACAAGTCAGATATCATGCGGCGATTTTGGCCTTCTGAAGCCAGGTAACCTTTTCCTGAAATTATAAGACTTTCCTGTAGCGCGATAATCAAGGTGACTGGTCTAGGGGGGTGATGCTTTAGACAGTCTAGAAGCAGAGTAAATTGTTCTTGCGATACATAAGCCTGCGCCTGCATCACGGGTCTATTCTGTTCAATTTCAATCAATCCAATGGCACCGACATGATCGCAAGCGGTTGCCCTGAGCGTCAATATCATGTTGCCCCGAGCAATATTCATCAAACTGCCATTGATAACCAAGCTCGGAGCTGAATCACACCCAATCAAAGCCACTTCAGCGGATTGAACTGAAACCTGAACCATATGAATTTTTTCATTCATAAAACGACGGCTACAACGCTCATCAGGTTACATTCAGTTCTTCAGCAAAGTCTGCTAACATTGGTTGCATCTTTTTAAATGCTGCCGACTTCAATTGTGAGATGCGTCCAGGGCTGACATCAAGTACAGCTGCAATTTCATAAATGTTTAGCTCCTCAACATAGTACAATTGCAATACTAGAGCTTCGCGCTTGGGCAAGTTCTTTAACGCCCCAAGTAAGGCTAACCTTAAGCGTCCATGATCATGCAACTGCTCTGCCGAAAGTTCAGCGGATGAGAACCACAACGAGTGTTCGTCATATTCATCTTGTAGCGAGTTATGATAACTATTGTTGACACTCTCTTCCCATTTACTCAACGCTTGAAGCGACATTGATACAGCCTCTGCCAGTTCAATCTTGGTTGGCACTCGGCCAAGTTTCTGAGACAGGTCTGCCCACGCGGCTTTTACGGTTTTGCTTGTTTCTATGCCCTTCCGACTAAGGCTTGTATTTTTGCGCAAATGATCAAAAATCGCACCACGAATGCGAATAACGGCATAACTTTCAAAGGATACTCCTTCTTTACGTGTATACCGCTGAGCCGCCTGGATCAGGCCCATCAGACCGATCTGTAGAAGATCGTCAAATTCAACAATTGATCGGACACGCCCGTGGATATGGTGCGCTACTCGGCGCACCATGGCTTCGTGCTCACGTACTACCGTCTCTACACATAACTTCGTTGTTGGATAACCTTGCATGCACCGTCGCCCGCTACAGACGATGCATCTGAAGAAGAGTATCAGGCGCAGCATTAATTTCAGAGGGCTTGGCGAGCAGATACTTCAGAATTGTGTCGATCTTCGACGCAATGCGTGCTTTTACAACTAAATTGTGGACCGCATGGCCTTTAATAGAGGCGTCATTAATGTCCGCCATGTAGGGTAGGAAGCCGTTATAAATGAGTTCAACTGGGAGGAACTGCTTCACCGCGCACTCGAACTTATCAAATATAGTTTTAGCCTGATCAGGGGACTTGGCCATATTCACTACAGTTGAAAAGCGGGTCAGCTGTCGTTCCAAATATGCATTTTTGATTAACGCATAGGCATCAACAAAACTGGTAGCCTGACCCAATATGATAATTACTGCATGATCAGACACTGATAGTATGTCTAATACCCCAATACCCGAACCGGCTGGTGTATCCACGACAATGTAATCAAATTCTTGCCCATCTTTCTTTAGGGTTTCGATAAGCTCTTTCAACTTCTCTGCTTTACTTTCAAGCAGAGAATTGGCCGCCGTACGACCCGGCAGAAGGGTCAATCCATTAGAGATTTTGTGCACGGCATCACGCCATTCACAATGACCATCAAGAACATCAACTATGTCAGCCTTAGGCTGTGTATTAAGCAGGATATGGGAATTGGCCATAAGCAAGTCTGCATCAACAAGAAGCGTAGAACCATAATGTTCATGTAAGTGTAGGGACAAATTAACTACAAGTGAAGACTTCCCCACACCACCTTTTCCACTCGCAACTGAGATTACCATCGACATAGCAATACTCCCTTCATTTAATGATATGCAAAAAAAAAGCCAATTACCGAGCCATTGAAAAATAGTCTAAGCTTATAGTAAAACTTCTTAGTATTCAAAAGTCTCGTTGAAGCGTCAGGATATTGACACTTATCAATTTACTTATGAACATCGAATGATCATTCTTTCACAGCAGGAGAGGATGGCAAAGCTATTGTTCAAAAAAATTCAATTATATTATACATTGATCATCTTCGACAATGCAACCGCACACTGAAATCAGACTGCCATCAAAGGCATCAAACACGTCATTTTGCAGTGAAGCAAAGCAGACTGTTCTAAGGTGGTCCTGCTTTTCCGACCAGTAAACAGCCTTGTTAAGATGGATCAGGGTTTCATGTCAGGCTGCTAATCTCATTGGTTCTATTTTGTTG
>Ga0222645_100496_pt1 | contig 22112 bp, 19 predicted proteins | sample AntAcemetagen292_FD_179881 | JGI IMG/M metagenome (GOLD analysis project Ga0222645, IMG submission 179881) | Saline water microbial communities from Ace Lake, Antarctica - #292 | ecosystem: Environmental > Aquatic > Non-marine Saline and Alkaline > Saline | place: Antarctica: Ace Lake | collected...
CGAGAGCAACGCGTTCGCGGACGACTCGACGGTGTTGGACGAGACCGGCTTACGCAAGCTGGTGTTACAGTTCGAGCGGAGGTACGCGGCGAACCAGCAGCTGCGGCTGAAACACCCGCACTCGCCCGAAAAATTTGTGGACTCGGAGGTTGACTTGGACGAATCCTTAAGAGCTCTTTCGGGCCTCGCCGGGTACCCCGAGTTGTACCCCGAGTTCTGCCGTCTAAACGCGGTGCCGAGCATACTCGGCTTGCTGTCACACGACAACCCCGATATAAGCGCGCACGCCCTGGAGCTGCTACACGAACTCACCGACGCCGATTCGGTGGAATCGCACGAGCAAGGCGGGTTAGCGCTCGTGACGTCGTTCGTGAAAGAATCGGGGTACGAGGTTCTACTGGCGTCCTTAGTTCGATTCAGTAAAAACGAACTGAACAGCTCTGAGGACGCGAACGCGGTGCACCACGGGCTGGGGATCGTGGAGAACGTTCTGGAAATCGACCCGGAGCAGGTTGGCGAGATGGTCGCGCGCTGCGACGGCGGTTTGCCGGTGTGGATTTTGAAAAGAGCCACGCGAAGTTTTGGCAAAAAAAACGCGGGGGACGACGATTCCGTGGACGACGTCCGGTCCTACGCCGCTGAAGTGCTGGCAATTTTGTGCCAGACCGACAACAACGAGGTGAAACTGCTAATCGGAAAGGACGGGGGTATCGACCGCCTGCTGCGCGCGGTTGCGCCGTATAAAAAGAAAGACCCCACGAACGAAAGCGAACGGGAGTGGCTCGAAAACGTTTTCGACGCGCAGTGCGCGTGCCTGGCGCTTCCGGAAAATCGGGATCTGTTCGTACAAAACGAGGGACTAGAACTCATGCTCCTGCTGATGCGGTCGAAGAAGCACGTCAGGGTCGCCGCGATAAAAACAACCGACCACGCGTTGACCAATCACAAAACTGGAAGCGAGCGGTTCGTGGACGCGCTCGGTTTGAAATCCGCGTTTAACGCGTTTATGGGGAAAGGTACGTCTTTCATTTCCCAATTCCCGCCCCCCTGTTTTGACGATTGTCCCGAGTAATTACTCATACACATTGCGAGTGAGCCGCCGAAAACAGAGTTACTAATTAGTAAGGGCAGCACCATGGTGAAATACTGACACTTTTCTGGCAAAACTCTTCAGGAAAGAAAAAGAACCCGTCCAAAGGCGAAAGCGCCGACGTCGCCGCCGAGGAGGAGGAACGGGCGGTTTCCGTGGTCGCGTCGCTTTTCGCTAACTTGGACAGCGATGGCGACGCCCCGAGGTACGGCCGACTCTGTGCCAAGTTCGTGGAGGATGACTTCGCGAAGTGCGACCGGCTGTGCGAGCTGTGGAGTTCGTACGTCGGGAAGGTTGCGCGCGTGGACGCGAAGCTTGCGCGGGACACGCGAGATGGCGGCGTCCTGGAGGGGGCTGATGAAGATGAACTCTACGTGGAGCGCCTGGGGGGTGGCTTGTACACACTGGAACTGCTAGGAAGCATCATAGGCAGCGCGTACGCCACGAAACACGAAGGAATAAGGGCGAGGCTGTTGCTTCAGCTGGAACAAAATTCGGACGAGGTGTGGGACGGAAACGAGGACGCCGCGCTTCGGCTGCTGCGCCCCGTCCGAAAAGTTTTGGAAACGCACGCGGAGAACATCGGGGACGTGGATGGCGAGGAAACGCAGATGCGACGGCGCATGAGGGTAGTGAAACTCATCGTAGCGCTGGGGGGAGGCAGAGACGAAGCGCGGGAGGACGAGTAGAGGTGTTTACCGAAATTCTATCTCAACCTGCACTTTCACGAAACTCAACTTTCGAAACTTTCGAAAAGAGTCTCATTCCAACCAGTCTCGCGCGCGGGGCTCGGCCCTCGGATGTTCGTCCGCTCGCGTGTGTTCGGGACGCTGGGGTTGGTCCTCGCGCTCCTCGCACTGATACCGCCGTGGTGCGTGCCAGTCTTCCAGACCCCTCGATTTTCGTTTCCCGGAGTGCTCGCGCGAAAAGTCGTTTCAATCGCGTCGTCCGATGTTTCGCTGACCTCCGCTCTGACGCAGGTTCCACGGGTGCGATTTACGCGCGGTGTGCGAGACCGCGGGCGCGACGTCGTGGACCAGTGACTGGGCCGCTCCCGGATTAGCCGCGTATTTACTCCCGCCTTTTCTCAACGGCGCGTGGGTGGTGGTGTTGAGTTTGCAGATTAGAAATATAAATGGAACGACGAGAGACGCCACGAAAAGCGCGCGCGCTCGAAACGGGTTCAGAACGGTTCCGAACAAAGCGCTCCGTCGTGTTGGCCGTGTGGTGGGCGCGATCGGTGCGATTGCGGGTGCGGCCGGTACGTACGTAGCCTACGAAAGCGCGTACGAAACCTGCCGCACCGCTTCCGCGGAACTCGGAAAAGTGACCCCGCGCGCGCAACACGTCGGGTGGTTTTTTTGTGTCGGCGCGAATACTTTCGTCGCAATCGCCGGCGCGGCTGGGTGTTTTTTTGGGCGAGGCGCTTTGTGCGGGCCTACGAAAAAACAAATTGCGAACCGAATGCAGGACGAGTTGTTGCTGCAAGTCATGTTATACACACCGGCGCCGGTACAGGTAGGTGTGACGCCCAGAGGCGAACGCGTGATGCGTCTGCAAACACCGGCGCCGAGCGGATTGACGCATTTGAACCATTTGAATCGCGCGTTTTCGCGGCGAGGCAAAAAAACGCAAAAGATGGAACCGCCGACTTCGTGGACGCACGGAAATTCTAGTGGGGGGCGTGGGAAACGAGTGGCAGGCGTCACGGGAGACTCGTCTCGGGAACGCATGCAAGGTACGAGAAGTAATAGAAGTAATAGAAGTATCAACTCGGGAGGGATTTACGAATCACCAGACCTCGAAACCAGTTCCGGGGATGCCGAGACGAGCGGCGACGACAACGGCGTTTTTGATTTGGAACGCGGACCGCGAGCTCCTCCGCGCGGGTTTTCAGAAAAAACAACACCAGCTCATCACCCGGCAGCTGGCCAAGGGGGCTGGGAAACGCGGAAGGCGAGTTTCTGGAAAGCAACCGCTGGGGCTGGCGCTGTGTCTGCCGCGGTGTTGGTACCCACGGGCACAGGAAACGGCAGCCGCGCAGGCGGCGGCGTATCTCCTAACTCAGACGCGCCGCGCGACGACGACGACGAACACGTCGCGTACCGTTCCGAGCGCGACGCGATTTCGTTGCGCTTGAACGCTCTGGTGAATTCACCTGACACGAAACACTCACACTATAGCCGCCCGGCGTTAGGGTCCGGGTCAGACGCCGGGTTCGCGACGGGGACGAAAAAAGAAGACGTGGATTTTGATCGACGTGTAAGTATCGGCGCGCGAACGACTTTGGCGACGAAAGAAAGCCCGGGGCGGTACCGCGCTTCCTCGCGTTTGAACAAACATAAACCTCGCCAATCGCCCACGCTCGTGTACGAGCTGAGTTCCTCGGACGTATCGGACGTATCGTGTGACGACGGTTCGGGGGAACCGCCGCAATCGCCGTTGGTATCGCCGGAGGGACGAGGTTTTTCGAAAATACACGAAAACGAAAATGCAACTTCGGGTTTCGGCGAACGCCTTTCGCTGCGGCAAAAAGCAACCCAGGCGGCGGCTAATATTTTTAATCGAACATCGAGCTAACGAGAGCGTGAAGCCTAGGACGTTACTATTTCTCACTTCAACTTGCTGTGCCCTCTCGCGTACGGCGGCGAAACAGGGACGCACATCGCGTGCCCTTTTTCAATCGCGTCGAGGACATTTTTGGGCAAAGGCTTTTTCCCGTCCGCCGCGGTTTCCGCCGCCGCCAAGTTACTCGCCAGGTGCGCCGCCGAACTCGCCCCCAAAATAACCCCGTCCCCTTTTGATCCGTCCAGCTTTGAGTGGCTGTACAGCCATCGCAGGGACGCTTCCGTGGGTGTTATCTTCTCATCTGTAACATCCCCACACGCGGTTACGATTAAATCCACCGCCGCGAAGTATTCCTTGGTCCAAAAGCGCGTTTGGTACGTGGCGTTGTTTGTGAACCGTCCACTTCCGGTTTCGCTTTTCCCGGGCTCTGATAAGTTTCCAGCGTGTTTACCAGTCAACAGACCGCCACACAAAGGGTTGTACACCACGAACCGGATGTTGCACGCCTTTAGCGCGGGGACTAACTCGGATTCGCACGCTCTTGTTAGGCAGTTGTACATGCCTTGGTACGTGTCTGGTTGCGGAAGGCCGTATTTACCGCACAGCGAGTGAATCTTAACGACTTCCCAAGCCATGAAGTTCGACAACCCCAGCCTTTTGAATTTCCCTTCCTTGTAAAGCACCACGAGCTCCTCAAGCGTGTCTTCAATGGGAGTCGCCGCATCCGGGGCGTGGAGGTACAGCAGGTCGATTGTTACCGGCGATAGCGACGCGACGGACTGCTCGACTTGCTTTCGCAGCTCGCGGGGCGACAATCCGCCCTCGCCCGCGGTTGAGGTCATGTTACCACCAGGCCACGGGTTGGCTTTGGTCGCGACGGTTACCTTAGCAAGCAGCTCTGGGTTACCACCCAACACGCGTGCAATGATCTTCTCCGTCTCGCCCCCGGAATACGCCAGCGCAGTATCCAGCTCGCGGTGCCCGGCGTCCACGAACTTCCGGATCAACGCAACCGAAACGTCGTCGTCGCAGTCGGTACTGGCAAACTTCCACCCAATCGTCATGCACCCTAACAACGAAGCCACTGGTTTCTTCTCAGGGGCTGGTGCGGAGGAAGCCATGGCGCGAACGGCGGCTCGCTTCACCGCCGTTCGTCGTACCGCGGGGGGGGGGGCGAACCGCGCAGACGCGGCGGAGGCCATAGCGGTGGAAAGTGACGCATTAGCTAGCCTCGGGATAAATAATGTTAATGGGTTTTCCAAGGGTGCCGAGCGACACAACACACCGCGCACCGACCCCCTTCGACGCCCCGTATGAACGCCGCTCGCGCTTTGGCGACTACGGCGGGTGTCACGACCCCGCGCCTACGGGTGAAACCGCGCTTGGGGTCGGTAACGGTCGCGAACCCGTGTGTCACCGTCGCGCGTCGTGATGCGGTGATGTTTGCGGGTCGTTTCGTCCACCCTTTCGCTTCCAGCTCACAAAGGATGCGGGAACGCAAAGGGCTCGTGGTTCGCGCCACCTCCAAGGACGACGACACCGACTCCACCACCATCACTACAAACACCCCCCTGGACATCGACGCCCTGGTCACCGAGCTCACCGATTTCACCAAGATTGGCAAAAGGGACGAGGCGTACTTCGTGGGGCAGGTGGTTTTGCTTTTCTGTTTGGCGTTCCCACCCGCGGGCGGCGAGTTGAGTAAGGCGGATCTGGGATTGAGCCCGAGCGCGTTCGACCCCGTTATCGGGTCGTCCCTTTTACTGCTATCCATCGTGTTCGTGTTTAGGGGCATCACCGACCTTGGCAACAGCCTGACCCCGTTCCCGAAACCGCGAGAGGACAACGAGTTGGTAACCAACGGCGCGTACGCCGTGACGCGACACCCGATGTACAGCGGGCTGATTTTCGGCAGCTGCGGCGTAGCGCTGGTGACCGGCTCGCCGGTTCGAACCGTGCTCGCGGCTTGTTTGGCGGCCCTTTTGTACTTCAAGTCGCAAAAGGAAGAGGAGTATTTGACTCAGAAGCACGGGGAACAATACGCGGCGTACCAAGGAAAAACGCCGAGGCTAGTGCCCAACGTCGCGGGAATAGGCGAGCTCCTGGAAACCACGTTCGGGAGCTTGCGCAGGGAAAAGGAGGAGTGAGTCCCGGCACTCAGTCGTCGTCGGTCGAAAAGACTCTTCATGTGACCCTACGCTGTACAAAGTGTACTGCTGACACAACAAACAAGTAATAATAGTTCCATACCTTCGAAGGTAACAAAAATGAATCAAAACCGGGCCGGATTTTCCATGTTAAAACAGCCTCGGCGCAAAACCCTTCACCTCCCCCAAAACCTGGCCCCCAACGTGCTTCAAAACCGCCTCTGCCGGCAAAACAAGCCGTTCGATGATCGCGACGTCGAACAGCGACAGAAACGCCCAGACGCGCAACATGCAATCGATACTAGATGAAAAAAAGAAAGTGTCAGTTTTGTATGGGCAATCAGTCATGGAATGTGGTAAATGGGAAATACTTACCTGGGCGTTTTGTCGTTCAACGCTCCATTCAAAACCCGGTTGCTCCACCCGTTGACGATCCCGAAGTTGATTCCGTGCGGCGCGACGTGGTGCCCGCCGACGTGGTGCTTGGGGGGTAGTAACAGGTGCGCTTTTTGCATCACCTTTACCCACCTCGGGCGAGACCCTCCGCCTCCGTGGGCGTAGAAATGCCCGACAGCGCCGCCGTACGCCGAGACCACGAGCTTCATCAAACACACCCGCGCCGTCATTTTGGTCCACCTGCCAAACAACAGCGCACTCGCAACCGTGATGATTTGGATCCGGTGCGTATCGCAGACCATCCGGTACACCCCCCGCCCGCGGGTACTCGCGTACGGGAACTCGTGGTGCGCCTGGAACCCGCGGGCGGCGCCGTTTAGGATTTTGACCTTCAAGCACTCTGCCCGGTCCAAAGCGCAATGAAGCACCGCCGTGTACGCGTCCCCATACCACAGCATCACTGCGGTTAAAAACAGGGAGTGGAAGAAACCGGTGCGGGATCGAACCTGCAACGCAACGCACGCGGACAGCACGAGCGCGTGGTGCACCGCGTGCCACCACTTCGTGGGCAAAACGGGCTCCGGCCCGCGGAACCGTTCCGGGCGGTCGCGTTCGTCGGCCGCGAAATCGGTGTCCCCGGTGGTGTTGCCAAGAGAAGTGACACGTGTCACGTTTCCATCAAAAGCCGCCTCCCGCTGCTGCGCCTTGACCCTGGTGGACCGGCGCACCACGGGGGACCCTGCGTTGCCGCCGGCGCCAGCGCCTTTGCCCATGGTGTGTGCGTGTTGGTGACGTCACCGCCGGGGCTTTTAGTCAGGGAAATTTGTGCTCCGTCCGGCGGATTAGAAAGATGTCAAGAGCAAAAGGATCACCGCCGGGGGGAAAACCTCCCTTTGACGCGACCGCGGGTTCGAGGCGTCGGTTCGCCTTCCACGGAAACACACCACGCGTCCGCTTCCGTCGCGGGGCGAGGTTCCGGAAAACGGAACACTTTTATGACGCGCGTGTCGGTGTGATCTCGACGCACGAGACCCATCAGAATATCTTTGTGCGTTTTCGATTTTGTCGACGTCAGAGAAAGGAGTTCGACAGTTTTTCGACAGTTTTTAACATCGCGGATCGCGCCGACGGACGGGTAGTCATCCGTGACGGTGCGTTCGTACGCTTCCGCTTCCGACGGCGCGTGAGATGTGTATGAGCTGATACAGAGTCGACTCTGTCAAAAAAGATACTACGCCCACCTCCCTCGCTTCGCCTTCCTCTGAACTCCAAACTCAGTTCCTCCACAGCCGCAACATCTTGTCCTTCCCCCCACTCGCGGCTTTCGTGCCTACTGGCGACCAATCAACCGCGTACACCTCGTCTTCGTGTCCCGGGAGCTCGGTTTCTATTTTCCGCGTCCGCGCGCTCCACACCTTCAAGGTGCTGTCCTTACTTCCGCTTACGACCATTCGCGAATCCGCGCTCCACGCGATTTGGTACACCGGCCCGACGTGCCCGCGCATCGTCGCCACGAACACCCCGGTGTGCCCGTCCCACAGCTTGACGGCTTTGTCGAAAGAAGCGGAGGCGACGTACTTCCCGTCGGGGGAGAACAGGACGTGGTTAATCAGCTGCACGTGCCCGGTCATGCGCGCGACCGGGGTTTTGGTTTCCGAGGGTTGCCACATGAACATGGTGAAGTCGTCCGACCCCGAAACGAGCCGCTCGGGTTTACCCTGCGTAGCGGCTTTGTACCGCGTAAGCGCGCTTGCCTTCGCCGCGGCTTCGTCCGCCGGTTTCAGCGCCTTGTGGTCAAACGGCCCTGTCCTGGTGACATATTCACTGGAAAGCGCCAGGGAGTTGACCCAGTGCCCGTGGCCTTTCAGCTGCCGTATCACCTTGCCGCAGTCCTTGCCTTGGTTCCCGTCCCAGACCATAATAGTTGTGTCACGGCTCGCCGTGTATATCAGCCCGTCCCCGCCCCACTTCACCGAAGTCACCGCGTTGGTGTGCGCGGTTAAGGATACCTCGCAGTTTTTGTGCACCGTGTTCCAAATCCGAACCGTGCCGTCGCCCGACGCGGAGGCTAGCCTGATTGTAAAAAAAGAAATGTCAGTCTGGTATATCGCGATGTATGGACAAACAGTCAGGGCAGAGGTAAGACGTCCCTTCGCAGGACGAGTATGGGCAATCGCAGAGGCGGAATGTGGTGATTGGGAAATACTTACCGTATGGGCGGGTATCTTATATGCGCCGGTTCCCACGCCAAAGCGGTGATGTGTTTCTTGTGCCCTTTCATCGCGCCGCCCACCGCGGTGCCTGTTTCCGGGTCCCAAAGCCGGACGTCCTTGTCCATCCCGCCTGACGCCACCACTCTGCCGTCAGGCGACCACGCGATGCAAAGCACCCAGTTCGTGTGGCCCTTGCACGTGAACTTTGGTGACTGCGTTTCGTGGTTCCACAGCCTGACCGTGGTGTCCCCAGACCCGCTCGCCAGGTGCTTGCCATCGGGGGAGAACTGCACGGAAAGCACGGCTTCGGCGTGCCCTGGAATCGCACTTGAGCACCGCGAAATCGGCCGCACGCGGAACAGCGCTTGCGGCTGGTACACTATTCGCAACACGTTTTCCACCGAGGCGGCGCGGGACGAGAGATGCAAACCGAGCGGACCAACCACCTCCGCGTCCGCAGCGTAGAACGCGAACGGGACTTTGTCGTCGTTGTTGAGCAAAGCATTAAGAAGCGCCTCAAGCTGTTTCGGGTCCGCGTCGTGCGGCAAATCAAGCTGAGGCCCGGTCGGGTTGCCTTCCGCATCTTCGAGCTGCGCGATGATGTTCACGCGATTCCCCTCCCCTCCGGAAGGTGCCGTGAGCTTCGCCTCCTCCGCGAGCTTGCGCTTCTTAGCCCTGTCGGGAACGTAAAGCGTGGTCATTTGAAGACTCTCAAGACACCCTACGAGCCAACGTGCACGGTTGAGCCTTCAAAGGGGTAACAAGTGGGTGTGGGGCGCCAACCGCCGCCGCCGCCTTTTTTAACAGAGCAAAAAGTGGACGGAGACGATTTCGGGAATTTTGGCTTTGGGATGGTGAAATCGCGCCGTCGCGCGATGGACGCGAGGACCGCGACACTGCAACACGGACCACGACACTGCGACACAACGCCGAGAGGAAGGCCCCGATACGTTCGATACGTCCATAAATGAACTCAAGCCGATTCCTTAATAAACATCAAATTCATCAATCAACCATCAAATCAATCACACCTCTCCCCCCTCGAAAAGCGTTTCGAACTCCGCGCTGAGGCTGTGTTCGCAATCGTCGCTGTTCGTAGAGGCGTCGGAGTCCGAGTCTTTTCCGACCCTTTTTTTAAGGCTCGTTCCAGACGCGGTGACGGGCCTCGCTTTGGTGTACCGTAAAAACGACCTGAGTTTCGCCACCACTCTTTGTTCAAGCGCCGCGTCCTTCGCGGTTTGCGTGGAAGCGGCTTCGCGGTGAGGCGGCCATTCAACCGACGTCGGCGCGGGGTTGGTGCGTGTGCGTTCGTAGTTCAAGGAGAAGCTCTTGGTGAAAGCTCGGTTTCCGATACGCGCGGACGCCGCGGCGGCGGCGGCGGCGGCGGCGGCGGCGGCGGAGGCACGTTTCGCCACGCTTCGGGTGACACCGGTCGCACGCCGGTCGCGACGACGTTGAAGAAAACCCTGAAGAGAAAAAAAGCCCCGGCTTAACTCTTTTGTCTCTGTCGTCTCCGAACTCTCCGGGGCATCACGTTTCGTGGCTGTCGCCGCATCCGACGCGACCGCGCGAACCGCGGTGTCGATCTCGGTATCCCTCGCGCTCAAATTTTCATTCGCCTCGGCGTAGGCCCGCGCCTCCGCCTCCGCTGTACGCGCCTCCATCAACACAAACTCGTCGTGCCGGGTGTTGCGTGCGGATTTAGATATCGATTCAACATTTCCATCCCGCTCGCCACCTTCAATCCAGTAACTCAAGGGGTTAACCCCATCCGCGTTCTCATCCCCATCCGAAACATCCGTCTCCCGCGATTGCACCGCCTCCGCCTCCGTGCGCCCCAACAACGGCCGCGATTGAAACGCGCGCTCGCGTCGGTGACGAGTCGTCACCGACGCGTTTGTATTTTCCACCACAGTCGTCACGACTCTTTCAGTTTTTTCACGTGTCACGCGTTGTGCCCACTCCGCCTCGCCGAAGCCCCGTGCGCAGAGAAGCGCACCTTCCGCCTCCGCCGTCGTGCGCGCTGTCTGCTGCGCCATGCGCTTCTCGTTGTCCAAGTCGTTCCGCACAAGAGCGGCGGCGCGCTTCGGGCAGGCGTCGCGCACCGCCGCGCGGTCGCGGCGCGTCGCGTTTTGCCGCGCCGCGTACCGCGCCTCCGCCGCCTTGGCCTTCTCCGCGTCCGCGACGGCGGCGGCGCCGATGGGGAAGGACGACGAAGACTCCGAGTTACGCGATACCCTAGGGGTGGTGAGACTGACTGTCTCATTGTCCGCCTCCGCGCGTCCCGACGCATCCTTCGCGTCCCTCAGAAGCGCCTCGCAGTGGCGCCTGACCAGCGGCGTGTTCAGCAGCTGCGTTGTGGTCGGGCGATCGGTAGGGTCTGGGGACAACATGCTCGCGACGAGCGCGGCGAACGGCCTGGAGAACCGCGACGGCACCGGCGCGTAGTCGCACTTGATGATTTTCACCAAAAGCGAAGGCCACGCCGGCGCGTCGAACGCCTTTACCCCTGACGTGGCCATCTCGTACGCAACACAACCCAGCGCCCACACATCACTGGCGTACGTGTACGGCTTGCCTTGACACAGCTCGGGGGACATGTACAGCGGCGTCCCCACCACGGTTTGCGCGAAGTCGTCGCCCTCCCGCAGCGCCTTGGCGATGCCGAAGTCGCCGAGCCGGACTACTTTTTTCGACTTTGAAAGGAAGACGTTCGCGGGCTTGATGTCGCGGTGCAGAATGGATTTGCCGTGGATGTGGTGTAGGCCTAACAGGAGCTGCACGAGCCACCGCATGACGGCTGTTTCGGAAAACGCCTCGCCCCAGTGAAGCGCGCGTTTCAACGTCGACGCCAAATCGCCACCCTCGCAGTGCGACATCACGATGCACAGCTCTTGCTTTTGTTGAGCGGGTACTTGCCTTTGAGTAGATGTAGGGTGTGCCGTTTTTGAGGACGCTGTTGCTGTTCTGTTTGGGACTTGTGGGACTTGTCTTCTGAACGCTCCATGGAACCGCACGACGTTGGGATGCGACGACGCGAGTTTCAGCGTTTCCGCCTCCGCCATGACTCGCCGGGCGTCGAAGTCCGTCATGGAAAGCGGGTCGTGCGTGTCACCGCCGTTTGCGGATGTGCTTTCCAAACCCAAAGGAAGGAGCTTCACCACGTACCTCTTGCCCGTGGTGGCGTGCTTCGCCACGCGGACGGTTCCTTGCGTGCCTCTTCCGATGACCTTGCCGAAGATGAGATCGGCCGCGTCCGTCAGATTCGATGCGCCGGCGCGAGGCTTGGGCTTGGGCGCGGACGAGTTCAGGGAAGGCGCGCTCTTGCGTTCCTGCGCGTGTCCGCCCCGGGGGCGCTTTCCGGGGTTAGAGTCACGGGAGGACTCGTTGGAGGTGGACATGTCGTGCGTGCGCGTGGGTGTGTCTCCACTTCCGAGTAAAGGCAGCATCCCGAAAGCGTTTCGGACGGAGAAAGCGTTGACTTTTTCGCGAGATTTCGTCAGCATTGCATTTTGCCCTTTCGCGTCGCAGTGTATTTTAGTCTGGATGTGGTATTGTTGCCTACGAAAAGTGAAACAAAATTGGATTTTGCCCCTTCGCGGGTCTCGTCACTGGGGATTTTAGTCTGGTTGTTGCCCACGAAAAGTGAAACAAAGGTAAACAGATTCGAAACAGTAATCATCACAAAGCGCGTCCCTCTCCGCTCTCTGTTCGCGCTAGTGTCGTCGTCAGACCCCCCGTTTTGCACAACGCACGGACGCGTCTCCCCCCCGTCCCTTACTCGAAATCGCTGTCCTCCTCCTCCTCCTCCTCCTCGGATTCCTCCTCCTCCTCCGAGCTCTCCTCCGCGTACACCTTGCGCTCCACGGCGCCACGCCGGGACGATGCGGCTCGCGGCGCGAGCGGTTCGGACGCCTCGGCGTCCTCTTCGTCGCTCGCCTCGAAATCGAACTCATCAGTTGCTTTCGCGGCAACCGCCGCGACCGCGGCTTTCTTGACAGGCGCGACCGCGACCGCGGCTTTCTTCACGGGCGCCTTCTTCGCTGCCTTCTTCGGCGCCGGCTCGAACTCGTCGTCCGAAGCGTCGAGCTCGACAATCTCGAGAGGCTTGGGCGCCGCGGGCTTGGACGCGGGCGCGGCAGCGCGCGCGAGCAAGCGCTCCGCGAGTGACAGCTTGGGCGCGAAATCGTCCTCGTCGCTGTCGACGTCTTCCGCTGGGGGAGGGGGTGCTGCGGGGGGCTCGGGCGCGGCTACCGGCGCGGCCGCCGCCGCCGGTTTCGCCGCCGGTTTCGCTTTCGGCGCCGCTCGCTTCTTCGGCTTCACCGTGACTTCAAACTCGTCATCCGAGAAGTTCTCGTCATCCTCACCGCTGTCCTCGCTGTCCCACCCCCCCGCCTTCTTCTTCTTCTTCGCAAGCGCCTTCTTCCCCGCTTTCGTGTCGTTCTTCTTGGCTTTGTTTTGCTGTTTCTGCAAATCCGCAGCCGCCGCTTCGTTTTCGAGGTCGAAAACGTCCATCGCGAGGTCGAAGGCGGCTAAATCCGTTTCCCAAAGCTCCTTATCGCTCGTCGCGTGCAGCGCGCTGACCTCTTGCGTCTTCACAACCTGCTCCTCACAAAGCTCATCCACCTTCTCCTGTGTTAGGTTCCAAAGAGGCATGGACAGCAGGTAGTCAAAGGAAACGCCAACCGAATCCGCGGCTTCTTCGTTCGCGCCGGCATCCGCCGCTTCCTGCGCCGCCGCCGCCGCGACCTTCGTTGTTTTCGACATCTTGTCAAACCCCTTCGTCTCAAGCTCCTCCACCAGCACCGACTTCTTTTTCCGCCCAATGGAAATCTCGCCATCCACCACCGCCAGGATGAAGCGCGTTTTGTTGCTCATGCGCTTCAGCTCGGACTCGGCCTGTCTCAACAACATCTGCCGGCGCTTTTCGTACGCCACCAGCCGCAGAGGCACGAACGCGTCCATAACCGCCTCGGGCGTCGTGTACTTCGTAATGACGCCATCCGCGTTGAAGCAGTGCATGTTGGACATGCTTATTTTGCTCGTGAGCTTGAACTTCTTCTCGATGCCTTCTTTCTGCGCTTGTGCCATCTTCTCAGGGGTCATCTTCACGATGAAGTGCACCGTCGTGTCCGTGTGGTGTTCCTTGTAATCGGTGATGAACGGCACCGCGCCCTTTTCCTTCGGGCACATCAACCCCTCCAGGAAGTCCTTGTAATCCGTGGTCCAGCTGCGTAACGGCAGCTCGGAAATAACAAGCGTCTGCTCATCCTGAACCTCGTACGTACCAATGATGTTGTACCGCACCTCGCCCTTCAAGATCTCCTCCACGATCTCGCCCTCGAAGTTCTTGTACCACGGGTGCATGCGCGCGGTCGGCGCACCCGCGAGCTTCGCGCGGATGTTCGCCACGATGTCCCTTGGGTTGTAGTTGGGAATCGACGTTGACCAGCCCGTGCCGATACCTTCCGCGCCGTTCACCAACAACAGCGGCATAATTGGGAGGTAGTGCTCGGGTTCGATAACCTGGCCATCCTCATCAAGGTAATCCAACAAAGCGTCGTCGCACTCGGGGAAGATGGCGCGGCAAATAGGCGCCAAACGCGTGAAGATGTAACGCGGAGACGCGTGGTCCTTGCCGCCTTGCAGCCTCGTGCCGAACTGCCCGGAAGGCACCAAAAGGTTCACGTTGTTGCTCCCCACGAAATCCTGCGCCAGCCCCACGATCGTGGACGCAAGGGACGCTTCGCCGTGGTGGTACGCGGAGTGCTCGCTGACGTACCCGCTGAGCTGCGCGACTTTGATGTCTTGTTTCAGCTTGCGCTTGAAGCACGAGAACAGCACTTTGCGCTGCGACGGCTTGAACCCGTCCACCACGGACGGAATGCTCCTCAACAAGTCAGCCCTGGAGAACAAAATCAGCTCTTTGTTCACGAACTCGTCGTACTTGATATCCTCGGCGGTCATGTCAAGGAAGGTTCCGGGTTCGTACGCGGTGAGCCACTTCTTCCGGTCCTCGACCCTTTTTTTGGAAAACGCCATGTCGATGAGGTCGCCGTCGTTCTCCGTGCTCCACGCGAACGTCTTCTTGTGGTGCGCCAGCTCCGCAAAGTACTCCTTGGCTTCCTTCGCCGTGCTCGTGCCTAAGCCTTTGTAGTACTTGATGATCCACCCGCGCGTGGTGCCCCCGTTCGCCGCTTCTTTCCAGTTATCGTACTCCGGAAGCGTGTAGAACACCTGGCTTTGCTTCCCCTTGGTGGCTTTGATGATCGGGGTGATGAACTCTACTAAGAACCCGGGGATTCTCAAAAGCGACGGGAAGTGCGCGTGCAGGAAGTTGATAAGCAAACCTTTGATGTGCGACCCGTCGTGGTCCTGGTCGGTCATGATCATGATGTGGCCGTACCGCAGGCTCTTCACGCTGTCGTACGCGGTGCCGTGCCGAAGACCCAAAATCTGCTTGATGTACGTGATCTCCGCGTTGTTCATGATTTGGTCGTGCGACGCGTCTCTGACGTTTAAAAGTTTCCCGCGTAGCGGGAAAACGCCGTACCGGTCCCGGCCCACCACGGACAAGCCGCTCACCGCAAGCGCCTTCGCGGAATCGCCTTCCGTCAAAATCAACGTGCAGTGCTCGGAGTTTTTGCCACCTGCGTCGTTGGCGTCGTCCAGCTTGGGAATCCCAGTCAGGCGCGTTTTCTTCGCCCCGTCCTGTTTCTTCAGCTCCTTGGACTGCTTGAACGAGGCCCAGGAAAGAATCTGCTCCACCACGCCGCTGGTCATCATCTTTTTTATTGTCGTTTCCGCGCAGACGTACTTGCTCCCGAAGTTCGCCGCGCGCGTGTTCAGCGTTTCCTTGGTTTGCGAATCAAACGCCGGGTTCTCAATCAGCGCGTTGACGAAAACCCAAAGGTGGTTCTTAACGTGCGTAGCTTTCAAGTTCTTGCAGCTCTTCTCCTTCTTCTTGATCTTCTCCAGGAGTTTCGACGCGACTTCATCCGCCACCGCGTTGACGTGCGTGCCGCCTTCGTCGTGAAAAAAAAGTGTCAGTCTTGTATGGGCAAACAGTCGTTGGATCTGGTGAAAGCCCCAAGGCCGTACCTTTCATCGTGCAGATGCCGTTCACGAACGAACACTGCTGGAAGTTCCCGGTGTCCGAAATCGTAACACACACTTCCCAGCGGTCGTTCACCTTCTCGTAGATCTTGGGTGCGTTTTCCCGTCCGTCCAGGTACAAATCCACGTAATCGCTGAAACCCTTGACCGCCAGCTTTTCGCCGTTCAGGAAAATCTTGGTGTTCTTCCCGATGTTCCCGGCGGCGTCGTACACGCCTGCGGTTGGGAAAGAAAAGAAAAGGGTCAGTCTTGTGAGTCTTGGGTTGTACTGTATGGGCAAACAGTGCACTTGTGATATATTCGTAACAGTTGCCAGTACTGGTAAGTGTTACTAGTAGTTGCAACTGCTACATAAATCACGAGTAGTGTAGTCAAAAAGAGGGGCGGTAAACGTTGCGTGTCGGATTTGGGAAATGCAAAATACGTACGCTTGCACATCAGCGCCACGGTGTCCTCTTCCAAAGTCTCCATGTTGAACTTCGCCAGGTCTGGTTTGAACGTGATGCAGGTCCAGTTGTCCGTTTTCTTGCACTTGGTGACCACTGGTGCACTCTTTTCGGACATGTTGTTCCTGAACACCTGACGGTACCGCAGTTCCCGCGCCCCGTCGCAGGTTTCAATGACAAACTCGCTGCTGAAGATGTTCGCCAGCTTCGCGCCGTACCCGTTGCGCCCGCCCGTGACCTTCTTCTCGCCGTCGTCGTAGTTGGATGAGGTCAGCAGGTGCCCGAAAATCAACTCAGGGACGTAAACCCCCTCTTCCTTGTGCATCTCAACCGGAATGCCGTTGCCGTCGTTGTACACCCGGATGACGCCCTCGGCTTGGTCGATGTCCACCTGGTTGTAAAAAAGAAGTGTCAGTCTCTCGTGATGTGTATATCCGGGATTGGTATTACGTAAACAGTCGCCCGTAATCGAGCCGAACATTCGTGGCAATGGGCAGAGGTAATAGTCCCTTCGCAGGACGAGTATGGGCAATCGCAGAGGCGGAGCGTGTTCAATGGGAAATACGTACCCGCAGCGTGACCATCGACGGATCGCGCACTTTGTTATCGGTCGCGTTGACCAGAATCTCGTCGAAGATCTTGTACAGCCCTGGCACGAAGCTCATCTGCCGTTGCACGAGCTTGTTCGAGGTCTTGTCATAAACCCACGCAAGCGCCTCGGTTTTCTCACAAGACCCGACGTACGTATCGGGCCGCAGAAGGATGTGCTCCAGCTGTGTTTTCTTTTGGTAAATCTGCTCCACGGACTTACCGGACGACTTGCCCCCTGGGGCCCCCTTGGGGGCGGCGTTGCTTGCATCGCCGAGGGGGGGTTTCTTGGCCTTGGTCGCAGCGGCCTAGGGGGTACGGTGGGGAGGACACGGGGGGTCAGCGCTTTGAATCAAGGGGCGACGCGGTGCGTGACGCGTCGCATCTCGCGTGATGAGGGGAAGAAGCGGTGTTTGGCGGTGTCGTGGCTTTCGTCATGGAGTCGTCGCGACGCGGACGCACCTTGGCGGCGGCGACGGGGTTCTCGGTGGGCTCGAAATCGACATCCGCCATGGTGACGGCGCGCGATATGCGTCGAGCGGACGGAGGGAGTGGGGTAGGTGCCTTCGCGACTGCGCGGTGCGCGTGCGTCGGGTTCTGCGATGGTTCTGCTGCGATGGTTCTGCGATGGCGAGGGGAAAGAAGCGTTTCTTCCCCTCCGAGATTTTTTTTTCGAAAGAAAGTTCCGTTCGAAAAACGGCGCAGTGGCAAATAGTCACGTAATTCACCCGAAATTTACAATTTTCGCCTGTCTAATAACTCAAGCACCGCCGCCGAAACGCCCCTCGAGCGATCTGAAATTCGAGGTTGCGAGCGTACCGGGTTCGTCCTCTCCACTTCTCCCCCGCCACCACCGCGGATTTCACGCACGCACAAGTTCTTACACACCATGGGAGGCCTGCGCGTAGGCTTTGTGGGTTCCGGCATGATGGCCGAGGCGTTGGCGGGCGGGTTCGATGCTTCGGGGGTGGCGAAGTTTGTTGACATGAGCTGCATCGACCGCAACCAGCCCCGGCTGGATCTGTTCGCGTCCTGGGGGGTCACCCCCCGGGCGAGCAACCACGAAGTCGCCGCGAACTGCGACGTGGTGTTCATCGCGGTCAAGCCGTACGGCGTCGCCGCGGTGCTTGAAGAGATGCGGCCGGTTTTGGGGAAAGACACCCTCGTCGTGTCAATCGCGGCGGGCGTGACGATCGCGACGATGGAAGCGGCAGCCGGGCCGGGCGTGCCCATCGTGCGTGTCATGCCCAACACCCCGTGCCTGGTGCAGTGCGTCGCCGCGGGGATGTCCGCTGGTACTTTTTGTGGCAAAAAGCACACCGAGCTCGTCTCCAAGCTGTTCAACGCCGTGGGTAAGATCCACGAAGTGAAGGAAACGCAGCTCAACGCGGTCACTGGGGTGAGCGGAAGCGGCCCCGCGTATATCTTCCAGGTCATCGAGGCCATGGCGGACGGAGGCGTGTTAGCGGGGTTACCGAGGCACATCGCGCAAGACCTCGCCGCGCAAACCGTGATGGGCGCGGCGAAGATGGTGCTGGAAACGGGAAAACACCCGGGGGTTTTGAAGGTACGGGCCTTTCCCAATCACCACGCTCCGCCTCCCTGATTGCCCATACTCGTCCTGCGAAGGGACTATTACGACCAGAAGGGACTATTACCTCGGACTGTTAACCTGACTGTTTACGTAATACCAATCCCTCATACACATCACGACCGACTGACACTTTCTTTCAAGGACGGCGTCACGTCGCCGGGCGGCACAACAATCGCGGCGGTCCGGGTTTTGGAAAACGCGGGAGTAAGGGCGGCGTTCATCAACGCAGTGAAAGCAGCCGCGGACAGAGGGGAGGAACTGGCGAAGCAGTGAGGAGGTACGTTGTACCCGTGAGGAGGAAGAGATGCGGGTAAGTCAGAGAGATGCTAGTAACTCAGGTAGTACTTGCTTGTTGTGTTACGAGCGTACGTGTTGTTTACTTCGAAGGTAATAAGTTGTTATCGTTTATTAATTAAGTGAAAAAGAGTTCCACGTTGATACACGTTTCACCGCCGCGTCGGTGGGTCTATCCGGTTTTACGGACCCCACGTGCTTCCGGTGGTGCGGTCAAAGCAATAGCTAGCAATGCGGTCAAAGCAACTGCATTTCGACCGGGTCGAAAATTGAGCGCGTCATTTCCACGACCCGAATCCGGTCACCGACCCGTTCTGCCCGGCGGCGAGAATCGCGTGCGCCACGGCCATGTCGCCGGTCGCGCCGAACTGTTGCGGGAAGCCCCACGGCATGTTCACCTGACTATGGGCGAGCCTCGCGTTCTGTTCCAGGGAGATGTGCGCCTGAAGCGCCTGCAGCATGCTGTTCTGCGCGAAAAGAGTCTGCGCGTCAGCGCCTGCTGAGGACCCCGTGCTGGCGGGTGTCGCGACGTTCGGCGCGTTTTCGTTTTTCGTGTTGTTCGCGTGCGCCGCGCCGTCACCACTGGTTTGGCACGGCGCGTGGAACCCCGGGTACGCCACCGCGGCGATGCGCGCGATTTGCTGCTGTAACTGCTGCTGCAGCTGCATCGCGCTGAGCAGCGACGCGTGGTCGGTGAACATCTGCCCGGCGCGCACGGAGTGTTCGCCGGCTTCCGCGGGCCCCGATGCCTCCGCCGCGCGCCACTGCTGCGCCCCACCCGCGACAAACGCCTTGGCGTGCGTGTCCCCTTGCATTCCCCCCCCGGAAGGCGAAGGCCGTTCACGTTTCTCCACCTGCATGCTCGCCTGCACCAGCTGTTCCAGCCCCATGATAGCCCCGTCCTCGTCCGAGGCGTCGTCGCCGTCCCCGACACGCGTTTCGGACGAATTTCCCGATTTTCCCGAAGCGTTTGGCGACCCTGGGGCGAAAAAACCGGGCGCCGACTCTAAACGGCGCCGCTTGCCCCCCATACCAGGGAACGGCTCCCTCGCCCGCGCCGCGAGCACGCGACGTAACGTGCTGTTGAAACGGTTCTTCACCTGGTTGTCCGTTCTGTTTTTTGGTGAGATGTGTGTGGTGAAAAGAGGTCAGTACGCATGTGGTGGCAGTATGACTGTAAACACGATTTCTCGAGAAAAAAAACGCCCCAAATGACCCAAACTGAAAGGCGACTATGACCGACGTAAGGACTTTCGGTGCAGTCAACTGTCTTGATTTGACCCAGTTCTCACCGACCCTTTAATTTGGTCGTTCCAAAGAGACTGTTGAACGGTTTTAAAAAGCGCCACTGCAGAGACACCAAAAGAGGGGCTTGAGAAATTTCGTGTATTTTTCAGCGGGCGAAAACGACTCGGAAAGCGCGGGGTCGCGATTTGGAATCGAAACGATTCCAGTCGATCTCGCGCTTCGCGTTCGACTTCCGTGTGTCGAATTTCGGAAATGGAGAGCCGCGGGGGTGGTTCCTGGCGTACCTTCCCGGTATGCTCCGCGAGATGACCGCCCATTTGTTGCCGTAAACCGCGTGCGCGGCGAGGATCTTCTGGTCCTCCTCCTCGGTGAACGGCCCTCGTTTCACCGTGGGGTTGAGTTGGTTGCACCACCTGTTTGGAGCCGCGTTCGTTGGAAGGAATAACAGAATCCGAGGCGGGTGGTTAGAAAGGCGAAGGGACGCGGGGGTCGGGGGCGCGGGTGGGCGGGGTACCCGTGATGTCACCCCGCGAAACCTGTTGTATGGGCCACTCGGGTGGAACAAGTGAATCGGCGCATTGCGTTTCACGAAACCACGCCCCTGAAACGGGGTAAACTCGCGCGCGTACCTCAGGCGGCAGCTCTTGCTGGAGCGACCCACTAACGCCTCCGCGATGGCGGTCCAGTTGCCCGGCCCGCCGTGCTTTTCGATTTGGTCTCGCAGCAACGCGTCTTCCTGTGGATGTGTCATTGGGTGGTCAGTTTGGGTGTGGTATTGGGAGCGGATTCAGCCCGCGATCGCGATCGCATCCGGAGCCTCGGCACCGCGACCTTCCGCTGCCGAAGCCGGTAAAGCTGATTACCCATCAGGTTTAACGGTTGATGGCAACCGACGCGCGGTCGGATCTGTCGCGGCCGACCCGTCCGCGAGCGTTATCCCCGAAACGTACCTCAGGCGTCCACGAGTTCTTCACCACCCGCTCCGCATCTTCCTCTTCCGTGGACATCGCGCGACGCACAAACCGGGCGCCGAGCACAATGGCGCGCACGGCACGCGCGGAACTAATTGTTGAACTGTTTCCTGTTGTCGGTAAACTCGCGAGAAGACTTTTCCGACATCCGAAAAAGCGTGTGTCGCGCGCCTCTTCGGCACCTGTCGTTCGAGCGAAGGCCGGGGGTTGTACCCGGTACAGTATGCGCAAACAGTGAGGGTCGATTTTGGACGCGAAAAGATAATTTCCAACAACTCCCGGTGTCGACGCGAAAGACGAATAACTGTCTTTCCGCGATTTCAACTGTCGTCGTCTGGAAGGACCGAAAAGGAACAAAATAAAAAAATCGCGACCGGCTGACGGGTGACCGGGAAACCCACCCTTTGAAACAAACGGGAACGGTTTGACGGGCGGGGGGACGGGGTCAACGCTCCGGTCAAATCCAAGGGTCAACCGGTCGAGAAAACGGGTCGCGAGGTCGTCGCGGAGATATCGATCTCCTTGCACCTCGGGCACCAAATGGGATGCGTTGCTTTTTTGGCACGTCCTCGATTTCGGGATTTCTGGGAAGTCACGAAAGTCATCTCACAAAGCTACGACTCGTCTTCGCACGTCGTGGCGTGTGGAGCGCAGACGTAAGCGCGCGCGGAGGTAATAATGGTAGGGCAGAAGCGGTGCTCGCACGGAAGGCAGAAGCACCAGTGCAAGGAGTGTAACCCGTGTCCTCACGGCAAGGTGCAAAAGGACTGTGCCGCGTGCAACCCTTGCCCGCACGGGAAGCTGAAACACAACTGTGCAGACTGCAACCCCTGCCCGCACGGGAAGCTGAAGAACAAGTGCGTGGACTTCACCCCCTTCCCGCACGGGAAGCTGAAATACCACTGCGCGCAGTGCAACCCCTGCCCTCACGGGAAGGTGAAGAACAAGTGCGCGGACTGCAACCCCTGCCCTCACGGCAAGCTGAAAAACGACTGCGCGGAGTGCACAGGGTGCCCTCACGGCAAGCGGAAACGCGGCTGCGCGGAGTGCAACCCCTGTCCCCACGGGAAGGTGAAGAACAAGTGCGCGGAGTGCAACCCTTGCCCTCACGGCAAGGTGAAAAGCGACTGCGTGAAGTGCACCGGTTGCCCCCACGGCAAGGTGAAAAGAGACTGCGTAGAGTGCAACCCCTGCCCGCTTGGCAAGGTGAAAAAGAACTGCGCGGCGTGTAAGTCAGCACGCGCAGAGCGTTCGGTTTCACCCGAGATCGAGCAAGAGCCCGAGATAAAGCTCGAGCCCGAGATCAAGCAAGAGCCGTTCGCGATTCGCGGCTACTTCGGGTTTGACGACGGCCGGTAAAACACACGCGCGCGTTTGCCTACGGGAACACCGTTGCCTATCCCTCCTTTGATGACATAAAAAATAAACTTAAAATCGGGCT
>Ga0222645_100497_pt1 | contig 22066 bp, 23 predicted proteins | sample AntAcemetagen292_FD_179881 | JGI IMG/M metagenome (GOLD analysis project Ga0222645, IMG submission 179881) | Saline water microbial communities from Ace Lake, Antarctica - #292 | ecosystem: Environmental > Aquatic > Non-marine Saline and Alkaline > Saline | place: Antarctica: Ace Lake | collected...
GCCGGGAAAACCGGAGGATTCCGGAATTTCGTTAGAAGCGGTGCGAGTTTTAGGCCCCCAATTCGGCGTTTTCGGCGTGTGCATGGGACACCAGTGCATCGGCCAGGTGTTCGGCGGGGACGTGATCCGGGCGCCGTGCGGGTTGATGCACGGCAAGGCATCGCCGGTGTGGCACACGGAGGACAGTAGCACTATGTTAAGTGGGCTTCCGTCGCCGTTTCAAGCGGCGCGGTACCACTCGTTGGTGATTTCGCGAGAAAACTTCCCGAACGACGAACTTGAAATAACCGCGTGGACGGAGGACGAAACCATCATGGCCGTGAAACACCGAAAATTTCCAAAAATCCAAGGTGTGCAGTTCCACCCGGAAAGCATCATCACGGAAAGCGGCCTGACGATCATCGCGAACTGGGTGAAACTGATCAACGAGGAGTAGGCGTCGTGTTGGTGTTTGTGAATTGAGTTTATTTCTGGAGCTTTTTTATCTCCCCACGACGTCCCCACGTCCTATTACCTGGTACTGTAGAGGTAATTACTTTCTCTAGTCCTATCTTTTGCAACCGTCTTTCCTGCACTCCGCGCAATTGCGTTTCACCTTTCCGTGAGGGCAGGGGGTGCACTCCGTGCAGTTGCGTTTCACCTTGCCGTGAGGGCAGGGGGTGCACTCCGTGCAGTTGCGTTTCAGCTTCCCGTGGGGGGCAGGGGTTGCACTCCGCGCAATTGCGTTTCAACTTCCCGTGGGGGCAGGGGCTGCACTCCACGCAGTCGCGTTTCAGCTTCCCGTGCGAGCACCGTTTCCCTCCCGTCGCGTCTCGTGTCCCACGGTATCGCGGAGATTCCACGTCCGCCCACGTGCGACTATCGAATCGTCGCAACCACTCACCACGGCTGTATCAGCCGCCTCGGAATCGTCCGAGCGCCTCGGGTCCCGGAGCACGACACGACAGCGGGGTGCACGAAGAGTGGCTCACCCTCACCGTGAAGGAAACGACTTGATGATGAGATGTTGTTTTTTCCACTTCCGACGTATTTCTTCTCATTCATTTATCGATCTCTCACTTCGTCGGCAGCCAACGTATAACATGTTCGCCCGGTGCGTTTCCATCACCAAGGTCGTCCCGCTTACACGTGTGTTTGGCAAGCGACCGGCACCGCAGCGACGACCTATCACGATGGCCTCTGCAACCGCGTCCCTTCATCAAGGGCAAATCAAGGTCGCCCACATTTTGATGCCCACGGAGAAGATCGCCGAGCTCGATGCGCTGTACGAGCAAATAGTCAGCGAGCGTAGCACCCTAGCCGAGCTCGCGAGCAAGCACAGCACGTGCCCGTCCGCGCAAAACGGAGGCGTCATCGGGTGGATAGGGAAAGGCCAGACCGTGGCGCCGTTCGAAGACACCGTGTTTAGCACGCCGATTGGTTCCGTCGCGAGGTACGTCTTTCCCAATCACCACACATCGGCCTCTGCGATTGCCCATACTCGTCCTGCGAAGGGACGGTTATTACCCTGACTGTTTACTCACACACATCACGAGACACTGACACTGTCGGCTTTTACAATCTCACCAGGTGCGACACTTCGTTCGGGTCGCACTTAGTGGAAGTGTTAGCGTCGCGGGACGCGCCAAAACCCGTGTTGAACGTTTCCGTTCAAGACTTGGGTGTGATTCTAGAAACGCAAGAGTTAAACGACATCAACCTGATTGACGTCCGGGAACAAAACGAGTGGGACGGGAGCTGCATTTCTAAATTCACCCTGAAGCCGCTGAGCGGCATTCGGGAATGGAGCGCAACCGCGTCGGAAGGTAATTATTCCCATTTACCACACTCCGCCTCCCTGATTACAGCCCCTACTTGACGTCCACTCATTAAAAGGAAGTGCACTACTGGTAACTCTTACCATTACTCGCGGCTCTTACAAATACATCACAAGTGCACTGTTTGCGGAATACAAGTTACGAACATCACGACCGACTGACACTTTCTTGTTAATCGTATCAGACTTCGACCCTAAAAAACCAACCTACGTTTTGTGCGCCGCCGGCGTCCGGTCCGCGCAAGCCGCGCAGGTTTTGGTGGGGGAAGGGTTCGAGGAGGTTTACAACGTGGTGGGGGGGATGTACGCCGCAGCAGGGGTCAATGGGTTAGTGGATTGAATGTAGGATTAGTAATGGGCGAGAGATGAGGATGACGCGAATGACGAACGCTTGTCGAGAATAAAAATACGCAGCAGTTCCAATAGTAGTTGGCTAGTACGTCCCTTCGTCAGCTAAAGGCTTACCCGTACCGAATCCGGCAAAAGACCTCCGGACCACTCCTAACACCTCCCTTGATCCGTCTTCGCCAGCAAACACTCGTGAAAGATCTCAAAGTTGTACAGGTACCGCCCGTCCTGGTGCTTGGCCATGATTCCTGTTTTTGGAAACGAAAAGTGTCAGTCCCGTGTTGAGCAATGTATGGACAAACAGGCACCGGCTGAGAGATAAAACAGTGTGTCCCCGGATTCGGGAACCGCACAATACGCACCTAAAGGTTGCCCATCAACGTGCCGGTCGAGTTTCAGCTTAACAATCCCGATGTCCAAGCAATACACGTCGAAAAGCAACACAGACTGGAAGTAGTCGAACGTGTACACGTCGGTGGTGTTGTCTGTTGTTGTAAAAGAAAAATGTCAGTCTTGTATTGGCAAACAGTCGGCGGGATTTGGGAAAGGCCAAAACGTACACTTGTAGTTTTTCGCGGTTTGCGGGTCGCCTAAAACCCTACACCGCCGCGAAACGCTCAATCCCGAACCTTTGGTGAGCGGTGATTCCGGCGACGCCGGTTGCGAGCGCGTTGTTTCTTTCTCAGAGCCCAAATTTGAAGGATTTCGTTCATTATCTTCACGGACCGAGGCAGAAGACAGCGCAAAGATATTCCCGGGCGCCCAGCTCTCTCCGAAAACCCCGCCCAACTTGGCGTTGCGTTCGGAAACGTCGCTCAACGGATCGGGCGCGTCTTGTTCATCGTCAATCGATAAAGTAGTCACGGTACCGCCCAAGGTGGCGGTGTAGTAGGGCTCGTCACAAAGCAAGTCTAACTCCAAACCAGGAGTCAACGCGGCGAAAAACTTACACCCAGCTGAGACTAAATAGTTGGGCGGGCGTTCCGTGAACGGCTTGTGGAACTCGCCGCCCGTGACGATTTTGTCGCACGCGATTTCCTCTTTGAACCTGGTCGGGTGGTACGGGGGATTGTATGGGGGACAGTCAGGGTAAAGTTGGAGAGGTTAGGGGTGGTTAGGGTTTATGGTTGCGAAGCAGTCGGTCCTCGGTTCGAACCCTCGAGGGTGGTCGATGGCGTAGAAGTGGGTGCGACTGTTTACTCCATCAGCTTGTTCAAAAAAAAAAACACGCCACGCACCTTCCTTGCACCAAAACCTGAAACGTGCACCGTTTTTTTTTGAAAAACGCGTCGGGCGTTTTTGACGCCGCCGCGTTTGCGGGACACGTGATGCCCTTGAAACGGCACACGATCGTGCCAATGAACAGCTCGCTTTCAAAGTGCATGGAACTTTCCGTGTTGACCGGACAGTTTTGGAGCTGCGATTGTGGCCACACGAAAAGTGTCAGTCTTGTAAGGCCGCGTTCGTAACTTTCGTAACGAGTATCGCGCAAACGGCGTGCCGTACTTTCCCGCTGTACTCCATACAACGCAGGAAACAATAGTCACGAACGGGTCCGTAACAAGTGTGTCCCCGGATTTGGGAAAGCCCCAATACGTACTTCCAAAGGTGGCGGCGTTTTTTCGCCCGCCGATCCCAACTCAGGGCCCCACCGCGTCGCCCACCCCGCTAACGCTCGCTGCGTCCCGTTATCCCGCGGGCTAAACCGCACGAACACCGGGCGGTGCGGCCACGTTTCCGGGGCGGGTAGTGGTCGTTTCGGGATGTTCCTTCTGATTTGTTTTTGCTTCTGGGAAGTGTTTGAAGTGGAGACGTGGTTTCCGGAAATCGAGTCGACCGTTCCGTCGCGAGTCTCGTCGTCGCCGCCGATGCCGCTCCGTCGGCGCCTCGCCTCGTGTTCGGTTTCGTGCAGACCGGGAAGCAAACCGTTATAGCGCATGATGGCCCGTAAAACTTGCCTCACTGGCGTTAGTATTAGGCGTTTATTTCGTGTCCTTTTAAGCTTCCTTACCCTCAGTTTGTGCGTTTTCGCTTTACTCACGGAGTCGTCGTCGCTGTCTGACGACGAATCAAAGACGAAATTATTGTGACGAGCGTTGTCTTCGTCTGATTCGTCATCGTTTTCTTTACCCTGAACAACCTCTTCCTCCACTCCCTTGCCGTCAGGCACGGCGCCCTCTCTCCACCTGGTGGCTTGCTTTTTAGAAGTGACTGTTTTTAAGGTACCTAGTTTGCCAGTATATCTACCCACCTTCGCGGTCAACGCCTCCATCAATTCCATCTCCTTTTTCTCAACCTCGTCACCGACGCCGAGAAAATTCGCCAGCACCGAAATCAGCACCCTGACACACGCGGGTGAGACGTACCCCCGTCGTCTCATCCACACCAGGTCTTCGGTGGTAAGGAACAGCCACCAGTTTGTTACGGAGACGCACAGGACTGTGACACCGACGTTTGTGTCTAGCAGCAGGGAAAGAAACACGCCGCACACTATGCTCAGTCCGATGCCCACCACGAAATGCGCCTGCCTCCAGAAAATTTTCGCCACCACCAGCCAGACTCCGAAGAGGAACTTAGCGACTATCAACGACGCCTTACCCAAGCCCCAGCCTAAACTCAAAACCACCCCAATCAGCACCGGGCCGTCGTCAACGGACATGACGGCCGCCACGGAGGCGCGGTGGGACGCGACACACTCGAAGTGTCGATCGGGTGTTCAGTTATTCTCTTTTTGTTTTTTCCGGCAAAATAATATTTTTTCCACTTTTCTCGGAGGCTCGCAATCCTCGCCGCGCGGGGTTCGCGTAGTCCCGGTGTTTACGGCTAAGGATAAGGTCGAGGATGGAGGCGTTTCTAGGGTACGTCGCGCCGCGTACCGTGCGCGCGTGCGTTTAGTTTTCGATACAAGCGTGTGACCACTCGTGCGACCCTGTGACTTATTATCAACCCCTCATGCGACCGGGACTGACCAAAAACGACTCCACTCTTTCTTTTAACCTTTTCACCTAAAACAACCCCAACAAACACACAGAGACCTCGGCGTCCCCGACCGGTACCGCGGTAAGCTGGAAGGACAGGGCATAACTTGCGTGACAGACGCGACCGCGCTGACCACGAAACAGCTGGACAAAGTCCTGGAAAAAATAGGCATGGACTGTAACCCAGGGTACGACGGGAAAGGATCTCATCACGATTGAATTCGTTTTTTTTTTTTTCAATCTCCTCGTGCCGACTTTGGGTCTTTGTTGTTTTGACCGTGAATGACGCCCTGCCTAACAAAAGAGGAGTCGTTAACTCAAGCGACGCGTCAAACTGACCGGCTTTCTTCCTCACCAACTAACGCACTACATGTACCGCCGTAATGACTGTCAAACAAAACAACACCCTCACAGGCATGTTTCCAGGTTCAAGAAAGGGCTCAAGGCGCACGTGGAAAAGCGAAAAGCGGAAGACGACGCTTCTGGCGAGACGAATAATAAAGCCGACGCAGCAACCGATCCCGCGGAGGCGGTTCGTTCCGCGATGTCCGCGGCGAAGCAACGCGGTGGCGGCGTGGTGGGTGGAGGCGACGCAGTGAAACGGCCGTCAGAAACGGCTGATGGAGAACAAGGGGCATCCCACTCTGGTGGTCTATCGACTCAAGGGAAGGTAACCCCTGCTTCGGAAACGGAGGTAACCGAAATTCTCGAAAACTTTCGAAAAAACGATTTCTTCGCGCTCTTCGGGTTTCCGGACGCGCCGGTGGACGACCGCGGGAAGGTTGATTGGAAAGGGCACCCGGTTTCAAAGTCGAACGACGTCGCGCTGAAAGCCAAGCTACTCAGTTTCAAACTAGACCCTACGTTGCCCGGTGCGCATGCGTTAGCGGCTGAAGCGCTTAGCGCCGTGTTACAAGCGGCGAAGACTTTGGACGACCCAGAGTTGAAGAAGGAAATTCTGTACGTGTTGCGTTTCCCAAATCCGGCACACACTGTTTTATCTCTCAGCTGGTGACTGTTTGCCCATACATCGCCCAACGAGACTGACACTTTTCTGGCAAAACAAAAGAACACAAGCGGTTCGCAAGCGCGTCGCGGAGATGCGACAACTCGGTAAGTATTTCCATTTAACACATTCCGCCGATTGATTTCCCATACAAGGCTGACATTTCTTTTTTTGCAATCAGGAATCGGCGACCTGCACGGCGGGTACGTCTCACTGACTGGCGTGCACTACGCCGCGGGCGCCGCTGCTGCGCAAGTTAATGACTATTTGCCCGACCAAAACGGCGAAGGCCCCGCGATGAACCCGGCGGCGCGGCTGCGAGCGGGGTTGGACAAAGTCGGAGGTAAGGGCGAGCACGTTTTCGACGACCCCGAAGTTAGCTGCACCGCCCGGGTAATTACTCACACGACGCAAAAATCGGACGATGAGCTCAAGGGTACCCACCACGCGGAATCGAACCAGCAACCGCCGGCTGTTACCAAGAAACAACCCAGCCTGGACCTGGGGAGCATTCGGGACAAGCTGAAGAAGAAACGGAAGAATTTTATGTAGGCTTTACGTTTTTTTTCGTAACCGTCTCTAAATACCCTACTATTATTCATCGACAATTAAGACAGACTCGAACCGCCGCTGCCACACATCGTAAGTACCACCCCCAACCAATCACAGACACCACACACACTCCACCTGACGGCACTACTCCCTGCCCAGCTGCGCCAGAATTTTGTCCACCCGGTGCCGCATCACGGGTTGGCCTTTCTGGTTTTTTTTGCGAAACTTTGCGAGATTGAAAAAAAAGTGTCAGTCGCTCGGACCGCGTGTATATCCGAGATAGGAAAGGGTAGGCCCTGTACTCCGCACAGTGAGTAAACAGTCAGGGTAATCAGGCCGATCAGGGAGGCGGTGTGTGGTGACTGGAAATACATACGCACCTGGTCGCGTCGAGTGTTTCGTTCTTGGAAAAACTTCTTTTTCCCGGCGTCCTCCACGGCCCACTTTTTTTTCAACTCCACAAGCGCTTTTTCCTTTTCCAGTTTCAACTCGGCGTTTTTCAACCCGTCCTTGACCTGCTTGTTCCAGCCTTTGTTTACTCGCTCGGAGTTGATGCTGGTGTTTTTTTTGTTGTTGGGGTTCTTGGTGTCGTCATCGGCGTCGGCGTCGGCGTTCTTTCCATTTCCATCTCCATCTCCATCGCCGTCTCCTTCCCTCTCCACCACGTTCCTCCCGAACTCGTCGTCGGAATCGCTGTCTGCTTTTTGTTTTTTCGTCTCAGCTGTCTCAACTACCGGTGCGCTCTGCCCCGATTTCTTTGCTTTCTTTTTCTTCCCACCAGTGTCGTTGAAGTCAACCACGCGTCCTTTCTTCGAGATGTACGTGTCACTCGCGCTATTCGCGTTTCGTTTCGGTAATCCGCTTTTTTCCTCCATGAGATTTAATCGCTCCTGATACCGCTCCGGATCAAACCCCTCGGCCACGTCGATGCTATCCCCAAGCCGTTTCTGAACCTTACGGAACTTGTTAACCTTGCCCGCGGCGAGGTTTCGTTGTTTTTCAAGCACCACCCGCTTGTCGTACGTGCTTTGCTTGGCTCGGGAAAACACGTCGAGACTCAGCGCGGATTTTGGAGGGTGTTTCTTTTTGGCAGGTTTCCTTTCTCCAAATTCGCTCGAACCCTTGTCCCTTCGCGCGAGCTGGTGCTCCTTGTCTGCGTATGGGTTGGTGTGTAGGGTGATGGCGGTTAGTAACATGTTTCGTGGAGCGAATCATGCATGGAGGGGTGCTTTCAGTGAGCGTTTACTCAGGTTCGGTGGTGTGTGTCGCGCGTTCGCCGTGAAAGATGAAGTACCGTATTCTAAAAAACGCGGCGGCGGCGTCCTTTGCGAGTCGTCGACTTTTTTTGACAAACTAAAGGCCAGTTCCGGTACCACGTACCGTCATCCCGGGTGTCTTTGGGCATCGCGACGGTGGGAACAACCTCGCGGGGGTTTGTCTTTCCCACTTCGCGTCCGCGCGAGTGGGGCGGCGGTGGCCGAATGTGGCGCCAACTCGCATAAAACGAAAATAATGCTGAAATGTTTTTGAGCCGGCGAAAGAGGCAGAGGGACAACCCACTCGCCCGCGCCACTTCCGAAGGGCACTGGAAGCGACAGGTCCAACTGCGGTCGGGCGAACGGCGGTGGTCGCGTCACTGCAGTGTACCGCGAACCATGGAGTCCGTGTTGGAGACGCTTTCCAAGGCCGGCGCGGTTCCCGAAAGCGCGCGGGCGACGATCGACGGATCGATAGAACGCGTTTCCCATGCTTGCGCTAAACAAGTCGCAGTCGCGGTTGAGTCGCTCAGCACGTACACTGACTTCGCGTCTAAGCACATAGACGACGCCACCGCTGCTGTGCGCAAACTGGAGAACGACTTCTTCAAAACCCCAGTACGCACGGTCTCAAAAGCGTTACACGAGTACCCGTACCAAGTCGGCGCTGGGGCGCTAGCTACATCGTTGATCATTCTTCCCGGACCTCGACGATTGCTGTTTCGCCAAGTACTCGGCGCCCGTAACTCGGAACAGGCCGTTTTCAACTCTTGTAACAGGAGTGCTTCTTCCGCGAAAGAATCAGTAGCGGCTTTTGAACAAGAGCTGAAACTTTTACGTGACAAAGCGACTGCAGGAGAGGTCGAGATGTTGCGAGGGCGATACGCGCTGAAATCAGCGGCGAGCGAATTGAAGCGGCTGCAGAAGAAAACGCTGCAGAACCAAATCGTGGTGGAAGACGTATTGCGCGATTTGCGGAACCTGCCGTCAAAAGAATCGTTCGCGTTACGAACGGAAGTCGCGACCACACAAAGTAACATTCTCAAGGTTAAAGTTGGCGTGGACACCGCGCTGGCGAACGTTTGGAGGGCGGGGGTACAGATTTAATGTAGACTGATGATGAGACGAAAGGTTCTCCAACTTTTTCATTCACTTTTGCCAAAATCAGAAAAACTAAACTCGACACGTCACTTCTCGCTGCATCACATCTGGTTGCCGGTGCCTCCCAAGGCAAAGCACCAATGCCGCCCCCCCCCCCGCCGTCCCTGCACGGCAAGGTCGCGTTAGTAACCGGCGGCTCCCGGGGTATCGGTAGAGCCGTTTGTTTGGCTCTGGCGAAACGGGGGTGTCACGTCGTCGTGGCGGCGAAAAGTGCGGTGGCGCAAAAAACACTTCCCGGAACCATTTACACGGTTTGTGAGGAGATCGCGCGGCTTCGAACCGGCGCGGTGGGGTACCCGGTTATTTTGGACCTTCGAGACGAACACGCTTGTATCGCGTGTGTCGGGGAGACGATCGAGCGGTTCGGCAGAGTGGACATCTTGGTAAACAACGCCTCCGCGCTTTGGTGGCACGCCATCCCGGAAACGCCCACGAAAAAGTTCGACTTGATTCATTCTATTAACGCAAGAGGCGCTTTTTTGATGACCAGGGAGTGCTTACCGCACATGGCGAGGAACGGGTACGGCCGGGTCATCTCCATGGGGCCGCCGTTACCGAAGAGTTACAAAAGCTACGCCGGGAAAACCGCGTACTACATGAGTAAGTGCGGCATGTCCATGGTCGCGCTTGGCGTAGCGGCGGAAGGCGAGGTGCTTTCCAAAAGAAATGGAAATAAAAATATCGCGACGAAAATGGACGTCACCGGCAACGCCCTGTGGCCAGCCACCGTGGTGCAGTCGCTCGCGTCAGAAAATTTCCAACTCGGCGACAAGAAGAACTGGCGCAAGCCCGCGATACTGGCGGACTGCGTGGTGTATCTGTGTGGTGATTCTACTGACACTAGTTACACGAACGGCCAGACGCTTATCGACGACGAATACTTGCAATCGATTGGCTTTTCCAAAAGTGATTTGATTCAATACCGGTGCGACCCGAATTTCGAACCCGTTCGGTTGTTAGCGGAGGAATCGTGGGGGGGTACCGATTCGAGTCAAGCGGGGGGGGACGGACTGGACGTGCGCCGGGGGGACGTGCGCGCGCTGAGGGAGGACAAGGCGAGGAGTAAGCTGTGAGAGGATTACTAATTAGATACCAATAGTAGAGTACCGACGAGTACCTGCAATATTTTAGAGCAGCACATTCACAGTTGTCACTCAACTCACGTCTCCTCATGTGCTTCGCGTTATCAGTCTTGTCCTCACTCCACTCGGCGCACGGTGTACGTGCTTCCTGCGTGCGTTTCGTGTTCGTCCCAACACGATGCCCATAACTGCGTTCGCACCGGTCGTGCGTGTTCCCACGCCAGCCAGGGCGGGCAGGTCGGTTTCGCGGGCGGTGCGATGTGGGTCCCGTGTCCATAATTGGACGCGACGATCTCCGATTTTGACATCGCCAAAAACTGTGACTGTTAAGTCTACGAACCACGACACGCTAAACGGGGGTGCGTCCACCTCTTCGCCTTCGTTGGTAAGCTTACTCACACAACTTAAGGACGCCGCGGGTACCAAAAACGGTACGGATTGCGACGAAGCCGGTGCTGGTAAAGTAAAGGAGGTGATTGCGAAGATTTGCGAAAGAGACGATGGATACCCGAATCCCAACGCCGTCGATTTAGCGGGCACGAGTTGGGAGTTAACTTACTCCGACAGCGCAGGAAACTCATCCGGAAAACTAGGCCCATTCGTGGGAGTAGTTACCCAGGAATTCGAGGTCGATAAAAACAGCGGGAGGTACCGGAACGTCGTCACCCTGGGGCCGCTTGTGTTGTCGTTAGCGGCGGTCGCGGAGGCTCTCGCGAAGAGTAAAAAAAACGAGTCATTAAAAGTTACGTTTGTGGACCTAACGGTGACGATTTTCGGAAACCAAGTCCTAAAAAAGCCCTTCGACGCGAACCGGTCAGGCACGTGGCGCATGGCCTACGCCTCGGATGAAGTACGAGTCCTATACACTAATCAAGGGAACGTGTTCGTGCTGACCCGGGCGTAGGAACGTTGAGGCGGAATGTTGAATTTACCTATTTGAATCTACTGAAACTTTTCTTTTCGAGCGCCCACCACCTACCTCCACACTTCTCGACTAAACTCCCCACACAACCCTGCTATCCCACCACGCCTATATCCCCCGCATCAAGTTCAAGTTCGTCGTCGTCAGAAAAGTTCGCACTCGGTACCGCGTTTGATTGAGCATTTAGTGTCACTTTTTCGTCGTCGTCGTCGAAGATACCTTGGGTCTTTTTTTCGCAATCCTCCGGTTCCAACAATCCATTCGCGATTCGCACCACCACGGTGGTGCCGTCGGTATCCACGATCGCCAGGGACGTGCCTATTTTGGCGGGGGGGTCACCGCGAAAGGAAGCCTCCTGATCGGTACCACCGACGCTTATGTGTGTTTGATCGGTACCTTTGACCGGTACCTGCGTCGCTTCTTCGCTCGCGCTCGCGCTCTTCGTCTCTTTTTGCCATTGCTCCCCCAGCCCGGCCAGTTTCCGTAGTAAATCATGGGACAAACCTTCCCGCGAGCTCGCGATCGGCACGAACACCGTTCGCGTTCGAGGCAGCGCGCTCGGTGGCGGCTTTCCACCCGTATGTTCACCTTCGTCGTGCTCGTCATCGTCGTACGACGCGTGGCCTCCTGCGTCACGATTGGGCTCGCACCGCAGGTAGAAGCACCGAAACTCGGGATGCCACTTCGGGTTCACGTCGAACCACAACCCGCTTCGGTGGAGCGACGTGTACGCGTCGTACGTTTCGGGAAGGGTGGCGAGCAAGTTTTCATCCAAAGGTTGGTTGGGTGACGCCGATGTCGAGACATCACCAGACCCGTCACTCCACGCCAACCTCGCCGCAAACGCGTCGTAGGTTTCCATGCGCGCGCGCGGTTGTGACGGGAGGCACAACCCTAACGATGCACGAGAAGAGTGAAAAGTGGGCACCGGAAACGTTTAACCGTTGGCCAAGTGTGCCTATATTTCAAAAACAGCTGTGGGTCGCGCCACAACGTTTCGCTCGCGCGGTGCACACGACCGCTTCGTTGACCACTTCTTCCGCGGACCGCGGCACCAGGGCCACGTCACCGTAACCCCGACCGCGCTTTCTTTGCATCGAATACACGTACCTACCCCGAAATCGACCCGCTGGAACCATGGCATCCGTCGCGACTCCAATCGCGCCCGATTTGTTAAAAAAGGCGGTCTACTCGCGCGGCTCGTTTTTCCTCGCGAACCGCGCGACGTTGACCATGAAACAAGCCCGGCGGTTGCTCGAACTCGACCTGGGTTTAGACGTGAAAGACCTGGACGAGACGGAGGCGAAACTCGCGGTGGGGAAGTACGTGGACAAGGTGTTGGCGTCGGGTGGCGATTTGGAGGATTCCGTCAAGTCCAAGGAGAACCAAGCGCCTAACAAGTCGCCTGGCGTCAAGGCTGCCAAGCCGTTTACGGTGCCGAAACCGGCCAAGCCTGCTGTGGCCAGTGATGACGACGAAAATGAGGCGGAAGATGACGACGACGACGATAACTTGGAAGACTTGGAAGGGTCCGATTCGTTCTCCGGTGATGACTCGGATTCGGACCGAAAAACAAAGAAGCGGAAAAGCGACGCCAAAAACAACAACACCGCGTCGAAAAAGAAAAAGACTGCAGCTCCCAAACCCGCCGCCAACCCCATCACCGGCGTCGTCGCCGACCTAAGAGACGTGTGCAAACTCGCCGGCCTGACGTACCAGCACGTGTTCATGAAGCACAAGGCGGCAGATGGGCGGATTGCGGCGCTTGAAACAATTCTTTCCGAAGCTGGTTTGAACCTGCGATCGTCAGCTGACCAAGTCAACAAATGCAAAGCCAAGGTCGAGCTCGCGAAGGACATGGAGGGCATCGACACGAAAAACGTTATCGAGGGCGGGCGGCGACGAAGGGCGGTGACTGGCACGGATGCGCACGGCGACCCCATCGACTACGCCAAGCTCAACGGCAAGAAAAACGCCGATGGCGACAGCGATGACGACGCGTTGTCGGAATCGGACGACGACGACGACGACGATTCAGAAGATGACGTGCAATCCGAAGATGAAGATGACACCGAGCCAAACACCAAGCCCGACACCGAGCACAAGCCCACCGGCCCTGTCTCGGATGACGACGACGCGAAGGATATCTTCTTCGAGGACGAAGAGGACGGGGAGGATGCGGTTGTTGAGGCGAAGGAAACTGCCAAGAAAGTTTCAGAAAAAGTCACTTCGGAAGCGCCCGCGCTCAAGCCGCCGCGCCGAGGCGGCGCGTTGTACTCGGACTCGGACGAGGACTAGTGAGCCGGCCACGACGGCAGATACGCGCACACGAACCGTTTTACGATTGGCAAACACTTACGAAAAGTGGCACCATTAGTTCTACCAATAACACTACTACTGTTGCTCCCTACTCCTGTCGCTCCCCACTACTGTTGCTCCCCACTACTGTCGCTCCCCACTACTGTTGCTCCCTACCACACTCCATCTACACCTGTTGCCCCGTTCGTTCCGAGCCCCGGCGTTTCATGGCGAGCAGCTTTTGTCGTTTTTTTTCGTCGACACCGTTTTCGGGCGACACCGCCGGCGCCTTAATAATCACGCGAGCGGTTTCTTCGTGTTCGTTTCGTTTGGACGCGAAGTCCACTTCGTACGAGCTCGAGTTTCTGTGACCAACCTGCATGGGTAAACAGTCACCAGCGTCGGTGTGTTCCGCATCAGTGGTACGCGACTCCAAAAGCGTTTGGTACGTCGCCGCTTTGCGCTCCAGCGCGGAGCGAACGCCGTTGGCGGAGAAATCGATTTCGTGTAAATTATCCAGACGCGCCCGGTCGTGCACGCCTTTGTTTTTCTTGTCACCGCCGACGTCCCTGGTTCCAGCCCCAGCGTTACTTTCTCGGTTACGGCCAGGTATCACCGCGACACTGTTTGCCCATACCTGATGCTCTTGCGATGTAACAGTACCTTTATTCCCCACCCTTTTTTTCCGTCGCTTCTCCAGCAATTCGAACCCGGATTGCGTTTTTTTGATGCTTTCCTTGCGGAGCGTCGACTCGAGTTTCTTCGAGTCGAGCTCCGTGGTAAGCGAGGTAAGGGTCGACTGCGTGACGCCTTTTATGTGCGTCGCTTTGCTAGGCATCGCCCCGGACGAGGCGCGCCATCCCAGCGACGACGCGGCTCGGCGCTCAGAAATTTCGGCGCAGCCCTTTTCGGGATTTTTTGTTTTCGAAGCAGAAAGTGTTGCGTCACCGCCTCCCCGCCAACTGGTGTCTCGCGTCGGACTTCCACCGTGTCCCTTCACGACCCGCGCACGTTTAGCCACCTCCTCCTCGCGCCGCAACGGGTTGTACTCGCCGTCGTGTGTCACTTGCGGTCGAGTGGAATGGAACCTCGACTGGGACGCGCGTCCCGAAAAATCTCGTCCCGAACGCGAACGATCGTCTCTTCCCGAAACTCGTCCCGACCCCCCGAACGCGCCCAAAAGCGCCTTGTCGTGTTTCGGTTCGTACCCCAAACCGCCACCGGTTGGGGTTTGGTACGCCGAGTTGTGGTCATCAGGACGCTCCTCGGGTACGTTCCGGTTCCAGACAAAGCGGTCGTCCACCTCGGTGGCTCGCGAGGGAATTGTGCTTCGGTCGCGCGACGACGACCGTGACCGGGACCGAGTCGCACGACCGAACTGCTCATCGTCTAAAACCCGCGGACTTCGACTTCGACTTCGACTGCGACCACGACTCGAACTCCGGCTCCAGCTCCGTCCACGACGCCGCGCCCTACACTCGGGCGACGCCGACCGCGCGTCGTGGGTTATCGGGCCGTCGTCCATGGACCCAGCACGAGGCACCCGCACCGCGCCGCGTCGAATGACGAGAATACATTCGGGGAATGCTTATTTCATTCGCAAAAACCGAAAATCGTTGTCACCCCGGAACATCACTTCGCCGTGCACAAGGAGAGTGCACGGTCACGCACGCACCTTCCTTCAACTCGTTCGTCATGTCGAGCCTGCGTGCTAGTAAACGAGCCAGGCACGTGATGACCATCCCGGCACACCTCGCCGTGGCACTCGGGTTGACAAGCTGCGAAGTTAGTGAAGAGGAGCTGGAAGGACGGTTGCTTTTGGCGGGGTTGACACATAATTCGGACTCATTCAACTCCCCGCTTCTGGAGCTTGTCACGAACGCGCCACAGGTTTTCGTCGATATCGTGCTTCCAGCGCTGGGAAGCCTCGAACTTAGGATGCTTGCGGGCGTGAATACGAAGATGCGGGATGTTGTCGTGACGAACAGTGGCGAAGCAGCCACGACGAAGAAGGAGATCTTGAGGGTTGCAACATTCGTCAGATCAGTCAGCATTTTGGCTTGGGCGCGCGAGAACGGCTGCCTGTGGAATGCGAGGACGTTTAACGCCGCCGCTGCGGGTGGTCACTTGGAAGTGCTGCAGTGGGCGCGCGCGAACGGCTGCCCGTGGGTTGAGGGGACGTGTGGGGAGGCGGCGAAGGGCGGGGACCTCGAGGTACTGCAGTGGGCGCATTCGAACGGCTGCCCATGGAACGAGTGGACGTGCACGAACGCGGCGAATGGCGGGCACCTCGAGGTGCTGCTGTGGGCGCGCGCGCGCGAACGGCTGCCCTTGGAACGAGTGGACGTGCACGAACGCGGCGAATGGCGGGCACCTCGAGGTGCTGCAGTGGGCGCGCGCGAACGGATGCTTATGGAGCGAGGAAACGTGTTGGGAGGCGGCGAGTCACGGGCATCTCGAGGTGCTTCAGTGGGCGCGCGCGAACGGCTGCCGGTGGAACAAGTGCACGTATTGGGGGGCGGTGCACGGCGGGCATCTCGAGGTGCTTCAGTGGGCTCGCGAGCACGGCTGCAAGTGGGATGCATACACGTGCGTGATGGTGGCACGGGGCGGGCACCTAGAGGTGCTGCAGTGGGCTCGCGCGAACGAATGCCCGTGGGACAAGTACACGTGCGTGTACGCGAGAAAGCACGGGCACCACGACCTACTAAAGTGGGCAATCGCGAACGGTTGCCCTTATTCCGTGTGATACCTAGCGACTCTACGTAATGTCTACCCACCCGTTCACAACCGTCCGGGTCACTTCTTCCCCTTCCGTTGCGCGTTAATCGTTTTCGCGGCTCCGGCCGGCATCGAAACTTTAATTCCCTGGCCGCACATGATCTGCGCCAGGTCCCCGGCCGCCAGCGCGTTCGCCGCCGCGGATATCTTGGACTTGAGAAAAGCGTCTCGCGCGGCGCGAGCAGCTTTTGCGTCCTTATCACTCTTTGCGTCACCCTTTGTAGACTGCGTATCACCCTTTGCATCCGTATCAGCAACCTTCGAAGACTGCGTATCACCCTTTGCCGAGAACTTGTCAGTACCCTTTGAAGCCTCACCCCCAGCACTTCCGATCAAACCAACGGAGGGCGGCGCTTTCAAAATCACGTCCAGCGCGGTTTTCGCGGCTTTCCCTTTCTTTTGCGACCCCGGGGTGAGCTGTGATTGTTACACGAAAAGGGTCAGTCTCGAGTCGGCGAGTGTGGGTGTGCTGTATGAGCAAACAGTGCATTTGTGATGTATTACGTAAACAGTGAGTAGTCACGCAGGGGCTTGAAACAGTGTGTGGTGGATTTGGGAAACCCCGTCCGGCCGTACCTTTGCTTTGTACGCGAACTGCTTCAACGCGTCAAACGGCGCCACCATCGCCACGGCGTGCGTTACGCCATCCTCGAGGTGCGGGCACCCCGTGAACCAATCAATGCGTTGGACCCTGGTTTTGTCCGCCAAAACGAAAGCCAGCACGTCAAGCGGCGCATTGCCAGTCTTTTCGGTGCGTCCAGATACCTCCGAAACCGAATCCTCGTCGTCGTCCGAGTCCGCCGCCAAAACATCGTCGTCGAGAGTCGCGTACTCGTCATCGCCCGATTGGTTCTCTTTACTCGTATCAGTACTCGTCACGTCGACATCCTTTTCCCTTTCCTCACCACCTTCCGAACCTCCAGACTTCTGAGTAACACTCCCAGACTGTTTGCTCATACGACAAACCCCGAGTAACCCTAGGGCTATTTCTTTGTCCTCCTCGTCCTGCTCCGCGTACTTCGCCGCGGCGCGTTGGGCTTTCTTTTTCGCGCCTCGAGGTAACGATTTTTGCGTTTGGGAGGGCTGAGACTGTTTACCCACTGGGTTTGACGGTTTTGGACACGGCTTCGGAACATGTTCAGCCATTTTATCAGCCGTTTCAGCCGTGGCATCGCCTTTCTTTCGCTGTTTCTTCATCGCCCGGCGCTGAGAGGCGCTGATTCGCGCGCCGCCGGTTTTGTTTTTATCCGAAGGGCGGTCGGATTCGTCATCGACTGGGTCAGTTCCATAGAAAGAAACACCAGTTTCATCGACGGTACCACGTGTGGTAGGGTCAACGAGATCGGTATCAGGAGATGCGTCAAGAAACGACTCCAAACGCGAGCGGTGCTTTTTTTTCGTCGCCTCAATCGCGAGCCTCGCGAGTTCATCCGCCGCGGCGGAGACGCCCTGAGCGCTCTCCTCCTGCTCTACAATTGAGGAAGACGTGTCCGCATGCGAAAAGACCGTCTTGACTGTTCGGTCCCCAACGTGCCTACGCACATCCTCTTCGGTCTCCACGAGAAACAGAAACGCGAACCCCATGACCAGGGGCGCCGGTGGGAGAAAGTTCTTTTGGCCGACCGTCCACACCACGCCCGGCGCTGGTGATTGTAAAAGAAAAGTGTCAGTCTTGTAGGGGCAAACAGTGTTGGGATTTGGGAACGGCCCAATACGTACCTAACGGATCCCCACCCGGCGTTTCCTTCCGCACCTGCGCCGAGGAAACCCACCACGCGGAAATCACGTTCCGGCTATCCCACGCGCTCGACCGGCAAAGACACGCCTGGCCCGCTTGCGCTAAAGAAACCGGGGGTACTAAACACTTTGAACTGGTTTTTGACGATGGCGTGTTCTCTGTTGGGTCTGCTTTATCGTCAGTCTGCTCTTTTTTAGTCTGCGCATCGCTGGCATCGCTTTCGGTGTTCCGAAAAGCCGGAGCCTTGACGACCGTCGCGGGCGCGCCCACCACGTCCGCTTTCACAAACGCGTCGTGCGGCCCCAGGTACTTCTTGATAAGCAAATCGCACTGGCTTTGATCCCTCGCCGATAACACCAAACACCCCTCCGTAGTGACGAACCAGTGAAACTTCTCGAACCACTCTGGGGTTCGCATGGAGGTCATGCCCGTTTTCGTGTTTTTTAAATCCTGCGAATGTTACCCGAAAAGGGTCACTCTTGAGTCTTACTGTATGGGGAAACAGTCTACTTGTGCTGTATGTAGGTGAACAGTTGCCAGTAAATGTTTCCACTAGTGCACTCAAAGAGGGGCTGTAAACAGTCGGCGGGATTTGGTGTAGCCCAAATACGTACCTGTTTTTTTTTGCCGTCGCCTTGCGCTTTGCTCGCAAGTAACGCCCGTTCGTTTTGGTTCACCGTTTTCGTAAGCTTCACCTCGTGTTTCTTCCGTCTCGCGTGGTGCTCGCGCGCGTTGGCGTACGCGGATAGGGACAAATCGAGGGTCACCGCGAGTGAGTGCTTTTTACCGCGTTTCTTTTTTGGAGTTTTTGAGCCGCCTTCTTCCTTTGAAGCAGACGCCGAAGCAGACGCTTCGGCGACGTCTGTTTCCCCATCCTTCTCTTCTTCGTCCTTCTCTTCATCCTCTCCATCCCCCTCCTCAACCGTATCCAAGTGGTTCACCAGCCCAACGGTAACGGAGTTATTCGCCAAGTCAAGTTTCTTGACCAACCGCGCGACCGGGTTCCCGTTGCGCTTTTCGTCTTGCGATGAATAAAAGAAAGTGTCAGTCTTGTGTTGGCAAACAGTCGTTGGATTTGTGAAATGCGGGGACGTACCTTCGATCGTTCGGCCGATTTCGTCCCAACTCTGCGAGTGTAAAAGAAAAAGAGTCAGTCGGGACCGTGACTCGTGGGAGTAATTACTCCGCAAAATCGGCAAACAGGGAGGAGTACTCTGGCCGAACAATTCTATTTGTGATATATTTGTAAGAGCCGCGAGTACTAGTAAGAGTTACCAGTAGTGCGCTTCCTTTTAATGACAACCGTGGACGTCAAACAGTCACGCAGGGTCCGTAAACGTTGTGCCTGGATTTGGGAAAGCCCCGACGCGTACCTGCCCCGTGCTTAGCAACGCGTTCACCGCACTTAGCACGTTATCCACCACCTCCAGGTTATACTCGATAAGCTCCGCTTTTTGTTGCTCTCTGGTTAACTCCCGGTCTAATTCATCCTGTCTTCTTTGCTGGTCTTTCTTGATCTTCTCAGTTTTTTTTGAAGCGTTCGTTGCTAAACGTTCCATGGTCCGGAAATCCGCCGCTTTTTCGAGACTTGCGAAGTGCTCGTCAACCGCTTTGTCAAAACCGCTAGGGTGATGTCGCGCGCGCGTCGCAGTCTCGGGATTTTGTGTTTTTCCAGTAAGTGGTTGGGCGTCACCTTCCCTACCGTCTGGTACCGGGTTCGTACCCGGCACGTCACCGACCACCGAGTCGGCGGCTTTGTTTTTCCCGGAAAAAGGAAACGGCGAGAAGGATTCGGAACGCCAGCCGGAGGTCGAGTAAGTTTTTTCGGGATCGACCGAGTCTATTTTTTCAATCTCGGAAGTGCCAAGCACTTCCGCCGCCGAAAACGTTTCCTCCACGTACCCAGGCACAAACGCTTCTGTTAAATCTTCCGGAGTCTCCAGAGAATCGAACCAGCCCTCCAGCACGTGCAGTTGTGTTAACAAATTTTCCGTGACTAACCGCTTGTCGTCGTCACCGCCCGTAAGTGGTAAGCCGGTTTGCCCGCCGTTTTCGAGGAGTCCCGACAAAACACAAACCATATCCGCGGTTTGCGGCGAAAACTGAAACGCGCGGCACAGCGCTTCCCGAAGCGTTTTCGGGGCCCGCGGTTTTTCTTGGGTGTCACCCGCCTCCTGGGATTGAACCAGGGACGTGTCGATTACCGTGGTACCAGAACTACCACTAAATGGAGTACTGCTGACAGTACGTCGTACGGGTAAACAGTCTCCAAACTCAAGCGCGTTTTCCAACTCTTCGCGAGTGGTTCTTTTTCGCAATCGAAACCGGGTCCGGTCGTACGCGTGGTTTCCTAACAGCACCAAACCGTTTTTATCGTCCCGGACGGGTCTTAGTAGTGTTATAATTTTGTCATTTGCGTCCAACAAAACCAGGTTGCCTTGTGCGTACAGTTCAAGCACTAAACTGTGTTTCGTGTCGCCCGCGCCGAAGACGAACTCGACACAACGATCGTTTCCCAACTGATTTACGCCATTCAATCTTTTGCCTCGAAGGTGCATTCGGAGCTTCTGGTTTAGCTTACTGGGGGTGTCTTGTTTCCGCTCGCGTCGATAGGTGGTGGTGTGGAACCTGCACCCGGATTCAAGAAGCAACACGGTCTTCTCGCCCTCCCCGGACTCGGTGCGCCCGCCGCTCTTTGAGAACTTCAGTAGAAAAGTCTTTTTGTCATCCAGATCGTAAATGTTGGAAAGCCACGACCCCACCACTAGCCTTCGGAGCTCGGCGCACTCCGCCGCGACGTCCGTGGTGTTGAACTTTTGCTTGGGCATCTTGTTTTGTTTGTGTGGTGCTATGGGTATTCACCCTGAACCCGTGTGAAGTGACCCGTGTGGAAACCCCCAATAAGGCGAGACACGCCGTGGTCGCGCGTCTCGATCTGATTTCGATGGTGCGTCGTCGGCGGCGGATTTCAAGAAATTTCGGGACGTCGCGCCTTTTCGTGTTCCGTCCGTCTTGTCGTTTCGGGTCTTCCGAGGCCGGCCTTCCTCGGAGTTCCTCGGAGCCACAAGTCCCCGCGCGCGCTACGCTTGGACACGGTTCAAGATGTCCCCTCAGCACGCAAGTGGAGTTTCGAAGCGCAAACGAGTCCGCGACGCGCTCGAGAACGATGAAACCCACCCGTCAACTGCGAGGGTCTGCTTCCTTCCGGCCCGTCTTCCCCAAGACATCGTCGACCAGATCCTCAGTCCGGCTCATATGCCTGACCCCATCGACCTCGCGCGTCTCAAAGCGGTGAGTCGTGGGATGCGCGCCGCGGTGGTAGCGACAAAGCGTAAAGTGCATGCGCTTGATACTAAATCAGCCGCGGAGCTCGGATGTTTAAGCACGTTGCAACACCTTCTTGACCGAGGTCGACCTGTCAAGTTGCAGGTGTGCCGTTATGCGGCGAAGGGCGGGCAACTCGAGGTGCTTCAGTGGGCGCGCGCGAACGACTGTCTGTGAGACGAGTGGATTTGCACGAACGCGGCGGAGGGCGGTCACTTCGAGTCACTGCAGTGGGCACGCGCGAACGGCTGCCCGTGTGACAAGAGGACATGCGAGTACGCGGCGCGGGGCGGACACCTGGAGGTGCTTCAGTGGGCGCTCGCAAACGGCTGCCGGTGGGACGAGCGGACGTGCGCGGGGGCGGCGTTAGGTGGGCATGTCGAAGTGCTGCAGTGGGCCCGCGCGAAAGGGTGCCCATGTGACGCGGAGACGTGTTCGGGGGCGGCGACGGGCGGGCATCTCGACCTTCTGAAATGGGCGCGTGCGAACGGGTGCCCGTGGAATGAGGATACGTGGGAGGCGGCGAGACTGAACGGGCACGACGAGGTATTAAATTGGGTTCGCGCAAACTGGTGTCCATGGGTTCTACCAGGGTACTATTTCCTTTACGAGGATGATGACGAATGGCCATGGTAGCCGAGAAATTGCGGGAAGATAAGGTTCACGACGGGGACGGTAACGAAGAAACAAACGGAGATGCTGTGTCGATAAAATAATTTCCGCGCACACCTCTCTTTGAATACAACTCCTGACTGACGTGGCTGATATAGACTAGGATCTAGTCGACTTCCTTAGCTCATTGTT
>Ga0222645_100501_pt1 | contig 21962 bp, 21 predicted proteins | sample AntAcemetagen292_FD_179881 | JGI IMG/M metagenome (GOLD analysis project Ga0222645, IMG submission 179881) | Saline water microbial communities from Ace Lake, Antarctica - #292 | ecosystem: Environmental > Aquatic > Non-marine Saline and Alkaline > Saline | place: Antarctica: Ace Lake | collected...
CAACGCCTCATTGTAGGCAGTCCAGTTCGTGGTCTTGTAGGTCGGCGATGTCGGTTTGCTCATGACCGCCAGCTACCACACTGGATTCACGACATGAATCCCTCAACCGATTTGTGCAACAAAGCCGTCCGCACCGGATAGCGCCTTGCCGCTTTCATGTGTCGGCTCTGTCGACATATCCACATCATCAAAACCGATATCGCTTGCCCGTTGCGTTAAAATGCGCCGCAATTCGGTCAACACTTCCGATCGTGAAGACACCTGCCGCTGCACGAGACCCAGCCTGCGCGAGATCGCGCCATTGCGGAATGGTCGACAATACAACGATCCCGGTGACGCGTCGAGGTAGGCGATTCTGGGAACGATTGCGACGCCCAAGCCGGCCTGCACCATACCGATCACCGAAGGCATTGTGTTGGCGACAGCGATTTCACGCGGGGTGACACCAAGGCGCGATAATTCCATTTCAATTTGCCGGGCCAGCGGCACAGCGGTTTCGTAACGGATGAACGGGAGCCCATACAGCAACGATAGTTCTGACTGGCCGGCGGCATGTAGCGGCGCGACAAGGACCAGAGGCTCGGAAAACACGGGGTGCCACGACAATCCCAAAGGCACGCCCACGTGTTCCGCGACCAGCGCCGCGTCAAGGCGGCCTGTGGCAACATCGGCCATCAGGCTTTGCGAGATTCCAACAGTCAAATCAAAGGTCAGATCGGCGTAAAGCGCTGACATATCGGCCAAGGCGAAAGGCACGAGTCGCATTGAAATTGTGCGTATCGCCCCAATTTTAAGCATGCCTGCCGTGCGACCACCCGAGATCGCCAAGCGGGCTTCGGTCATTATCTGCAGCACACTGCGGGCCGCGCGGACCAATTCTTCACCCTTGGCATTCATCTGTGGCGGGCGCTTTTTGCGGTCAAAAAGAGTGACCCCGACTTGATCTTCAAGCTTTTGAATTTGTTGACTAACCGCAGAGGCAGTCAGGTTCACAACCCGCGCTGCACCCGCAAAGCTGCCGGTGTCTGCGACGGCAACCAAAGTTTGAAGCTGGCCAATATCCATCGGGTTAAGTTAAGCAACGCTTTATTAAAACACAAAACAAAATCGCTTTCGAAAGGCAATCTTGCGCTTTAGGGGTGTGGATGTCCTAGGACTTCTGGCGCTCACGCAAAAATGGAGACATTCATGACTATATTTACGCGCATCATTGCAGGAATCGGGCTGGCATCTGCCGCCATCGCCCAGCCCGCCATTGCCCAGCAATATCCCGACCGACCTGTTGAATTCATCGTCCCTTGGTCACCCGGTGGCGGCAGCGATACGCTGATGCGGCTTGTTGCAAACAACATTACCCCGTTCTTGGGCGTCGAAATGCCGGTGATCAACATGCCCGGCGTTGGTGGCACGGTTGGCCTGACAGAGGCATCACGTCGCGCCGCTGACGGCTATACCATGAGCCAGGTGCACGAAGGTCTTCTGGCCGCAACAGCCACCGGTCTGACCGAACTGGCATGGGACGATTTCGAACCCATCGCGCTTATGACAGCATCGCCACAGTATCTGGTTGCAGCAACCGATCAACCCTATGACACGTTTGAGGGTCTGGTTGAATATGCGCAGGCCAATCCCGGTGAACTGACGATCGGCGTCACACTCGGTGGTGTGCCGCACCTGCACGCTGCGATGATTGCAGAAGCGTTTGATCTGGACTGGCGCTATGTCGGTTACGAAGGCACGGGCGAGCGTGTACGAGCGCTGGTCGGTGGAAACCTTGATCTGGCCATTGGCGACATTTCGTCGTCGCTGCAGTTTGTCGAAAATGGCGATCTGCTGTTCCTCGCCACAGGGTCGCCGACACGTATGCCGCAGACGCCGGACGTGCCGACCTTCATAGATCTTGGCGCAGACCTTGATCTGTCAATCACCCGCGGCATCGTCATGCCAAAAGGTACGCCAGATGAAGCAAAGGCCACGATGGAGACAGCACTTGAGAACCTGTCGAAGGATCCGTCCTTTATTGAGCAGATCAACAATGCCGGTGCAGAAGTCGCATTCCGCGGGCAAGACGGTTACACAACCTACTTGTCCAACCTTGCGACCTCCGTTGACCGTCTGGCAGACGTGATCGCGCCTTGAGCCAGATGCCCGATACCACACAACGTCAGGAGTCGGGCGACGTTGCCCGTCTTCTGTCCTACGTTGCACTGCTTGCAGTGTCAGCGGGCCTCTTTCTAGAGGCCCGCACCATCCCCACATCGCGATTTGAGGTCTTGGGTGCCGGCGCCTTTCCCATACTGGTTCACGGAACGCTCATCGCGTTGCTGCTTGGCGCAATCGTAGGTTCCGTCCGAAAACTGCCGACTCAGGCATACGGACGCTTCTTTTCAAACATTGGCCAATGGGCGCTGTCGCGCCGTTTGGTGTTTGTCGTTTTTGGCTGCCTTGCGGTCTATCTCTTTACCATGCCAGTCATCGGCTACCCGATTGCGACCTTTGCCTTTTTGGCAGTTCTGCAAATCACCTTTGCCCCAAAAACGCGCAAAGCCGTCGCCATCTCACTGGTCTTGTCTGTGATCTTCTCATTCGGCCTAAATTGGCTTTTTGCCGAGGTCTTCAACGTCTTTTTACCACGGGGACGATAAGCCATGGATGACTTCCTAATTGGTGCGGCACAGGTTTTAGCGCCAACCACCCTGATCATGATGTTCTTCGGATCGTTTGCCGGCATCATCGCGGCTGCCATTCCCGGCTTTACGGTGACAATGGCCATTGTCCTGACCTTGCCACTGACCTTTACGATGGAACCCTTGCAGGGCATCTCGTTGATGTTGTCGGTCTATGTGGGCGGCTATACCGGCGGTCTGATCTCCGCGGCCTTGCTGGGTATTCCCGGCACGCCATCATCCGTCGCTACCACGTTTGACGCCTTCCCGATGGCCCGCAAAGGTGAGCCGGGACGCGCCTTGTCTTTAGGGGTCTGGGCGTCATTTTTTGGGACGGTTATCTCCACCATCGTTTTGATTTTTGCCGCACCGCCACTTGCGATTTTCGCCGTGAAACTTGGCCCTTGGGAATATTTCGCGCTGATTGTTTTTGCGCTGACCATAGTGGCGAGTCTTGTCGGCCATTCACTGCAACGCGGATTGATTGCGGCGATGATCGGGCTTGCGATTTCAACGGTTGGCACGGACCCCATGATGGGACGCCCGCGCTTTGACATGGGTTTTGAAATGCTGGCGGCAGGCCTGCCGTTTCTGGTCGTGCTGATCGGGATTTTCGCCATATCGCAGCTTGCGTCCGAGGTTGAAGATATCAACGCGATCAAGACTGGCGAAAAACTGGTCACGGGCGATGTTGAGTTCAAGACCTGGGCGGTCATGCGCGAAGTGCTGATGCGTCCGGTCAACCTGGTCCGGTCGTCGCTTATCGGCGTTGCAATCGGTGCCCTTCCGGGGGCCGGTGGATCAATCGCCAATCTTGTGGCCTACGATCAGGCCAAGCGCGCCTCTGACACGCCAGAGGCATTCGGCACAGGCACGCCCGACGGCATTGTTGCGTCAGAGGCGGGCAATTCCGCAACTGCAGGCGGCGGTCTGATCCCGTTGATTGCCCTAGGCATTCCGGGCTCTGCCGTGGATGCGATTTTGATGGCGTCGCTGATGGTGCACGGCATTTCGGTTGGTCCGCGTCTGATCATGGATAATGGCGATCTGGTTTACGGCATGTTTATCGCGATGGCCGTGTCCAGCTTGATGATGCTTCTCATCTGCATTGTGTCCATGCGCGCCTTTTTGCGGGTCGCCGAGGTGCCCAAGTGGGTCGTCGTGCCGATTGTCCTTGTGTGCTGCGTTGTCGGATCCTTCGCGCTGAACAACCGGGTGTCTGACCTGTATCTTTTGGGCTTCATCGGCCTGTTTGGCTATGCGCTGAAGTCGCTGGATTACCCTCTGGCACCGCTTGTGCTGGGCGTTATCCTTGGCCCGATCGCCGAGACAAATCTGCGGCGTGCCTTGATGACTGACAGCGACTGGAGCTTGTTTTTTACGCGCCCCGTCAGCCTGATGTTCCTGATTGCGGCAGTACTTTCCGTGGCTTGGGCGGTGCGCGGAATTCTGAAATCACGAAACGACCAAAAAATATCGAAGGACCCTGTGTCATGAATCTGCGCCACAACGCCCTCTATGCTTCACGCCGCTCGCCTGTTTTGGCCGAAAACGTGGTTTCGACCTCTCATCCGCTGGCCGCACAGGCGGGGCTTTCGATGCTGGCGCAGGGCGGCAACGCTGTTGATGCTGCAATTGCCGCTGCGGCAACGCTGACTGTCGTTGAACCCACGGGCAACGGTCTTGGGTCTGATGGATATTGCATCCTTTGGGATGGGACCGAGCTTCACGGTCTGAACGGGTCCGGGGCTTCGCCTGCGGGCTGGACGCGGGAGAGGTTTGCCGGCCACAAAACGATCCCGTTCCGCGGATGGGACAGTGTGACCGTCCCCGGCGCTGTCAGGTCCTGGGTGACTTTGGCCAAACGTTTCGGCAAGCTTGATCTGGCGACATTGCTGACACCCGCGATTGGCTATGCTGAAAACGGTTTCATCGTTTCACCGGTGATTGGCGCACTTTGGGAACGCGGCGCGGAAATTCTGTCAGATCAGCCCGGCTTTGCCGAAGCCTTCATGCCGGGCGGACGCGCACCGCGCGCGGGTGAAAGGTTTCGTAATCCAGACCTCGCGAAAAGCTTGATCCTGATCGCCGAAACCAATGGCCGTGCCTTTTATGAGGGCATATTGGCAGAAAAGATGGCGGCACATGGGCGAGCCCACGGGGCCGCTTTGAGCGAAGCCGACCTTGCCGTGCATCAAAGCGAATGGTGCGGCACACTTTCGACGGCTTTCGACGACAATCTGCTCCACGAAATCCCGCCCAATGGTCAAGGCATCGCCGCCCTGATGGCACTTGGGATGCTGGAACATACTGCTATCCGCGATGTGCCCGCAGATGACCCAATCGCACTTCACCTTCAAATTGAAGCGATAAAGTTGGCCTTTGCAGACCTGCACGCCTACGTGGCTGACCGCAAATACATGACTGACACCACGCCAGAGCATTTGCTGGACCCTGCCTATCTGAAATCACGCGCAGCGCTGATTTCAATTGATCGTGCGATCGCACACGGTCCCGGCGCGCCAAAGGCAGGCGGCACCGTTTACCTGACGACTGCAGATGCGTCGGGTATGATGGTATCCTTCATCCAGTCGAATTACTCCGGCTTCGGGTCCGGCGTTGTGGTTCCCGGCACCGGCATCAGCCTTCAGAACCGTGGTGCAGGGTTCACACTTGAAGCGGGCCATCAAAATGAAGTGGGCCCAGGCAAAAAGCCGTTCCAGACGATAATCCCCGGCTTCTTGATGAAGAATGGCAAACCAAAGATGAGCTTTGGCGTCATGGGTGGGCCGATGCAGGCACAGGGCCACGTTCAAATGGTGCTGCGGACGCAGCTTTGGGATCAGGACGTGCAAACCGCAGTCGATGCGCCCCGCTGGCGCTTCGTCGAAGGACAACAGGTCGCCTGCGAAGAGGCCATGCCCGCTACCACCCGCGACAAACTGAGCAGCCTTGGCCATGACATATCGGTTGAAACCCCCGATAGCGCCTTTGGCTTTGGCGGTGCGCAACTGATCGAACGTCTTGATGATGGTGGCTATGCCGCGGGATCTGACCCACGAAAAGACGGCCAAGCCGTCGGATGCTAGGTGTTCGATCCCGTAGCGGGCACTGTCAGAGAAAACCTGCTTGAGGCGGGCAGGGCGAGCAATTAGCGTCGCGGGATGACAAAATGTTCCCTCTTTCGCTACTTTAAGACGAGCGGTGAGATCATCCGCCTGGCCGTTATGATGTACGTTCGTTTCCCGCCTTCGCTTCGCAATGTTGAGGATCTTTTGCACGAACGCGGCATCGTCATCCGCCATGAAACGGTTCGATTTTGGTGGAACAGATTTGCCCCGCTGTTTACTGCAGAGATCCGCAAGAAAAAGAGTCAGTCAGATGCGCGCATATTCGAACTGGCAATGGCACCTCGACGAGGTATTCGTGAAGATTAACGGCGAGGTGCACTATCTTTTGCGGTCTGTCGATCACGAGGGGGAAGTCCTTGAAGACTTTGTCACGAAGCGCCGTGATCGCAAGGCAGCCCTGAAATTCTTCAGGAAAACCATGAAACGCCACGGCAAGGCTGAAGTGCTAGTCACCGACAAATTACGGTCATACGGCGCTGCGATGAAGGTCATAGGCACGTTGAAAAACAGAAAACTGGACGTTGGTTCAACAATCCAGCCGAGAATCCACACACGCCATTTAGACGAAGAGAGCGGGCCATGCTTGGCTTTAGGCGGATGCGAACGTTACAGAAATTCGTCGCCGTCCACGCCTCAGTCCACAACCATTTCAACGCGGAGCGCCATCTCTATTCACGCAATGACTTTAAGCTCAACCGCGCCGCTGCTCTTTCCGAATGGCGTCAACTTTGTTCAGCATAGGTTCCGACGTGTGGCGGCAAACTGAGACTGGTTCGAATTAATCTGACAGCACCCTTAAATGAGTTGAAAGGTCGGAGCGTAAGCCTGACAAGGCCAAGATCACACATGAGCGTTTTCAGACCTTCCTTTTGCACCTAAATTGCCGTCGACATGCTGACTATGCCCGCGCCCACGACGATAAGATCAAAGTCATTTTTGGGCACAGTCAACCTTCAAACGCTTAGTGCTTAAATAATTTTAAGCAGGAGCTTTGTCGTGTTTTCTTTCGTCATTTCAATGGGATTTCCGCCCGTGCTTGGGTCCATTAACGCGCCTGAAACAATGCGTTCGATGTCGGGATTTTCGACGCCAAGGCCGGATAGTTTAAGAGGAATTCCAAGCGAGGCGTTAAGGGTGTCGACGTAATCGCAGAATCCGTCGAACCCACCAAAAATGCCTAAGTAATTGGCTGCGTGTCCCATCAGATCCATGATTGCGGGTCTATTAAATTGTAGGACTGCGGGCATGCAGACAGCGTTCGTTGTGCCATGATGGGTATGGTAAATCGCACCGATCGGGTGCGACAAAGCATGGATTGCGCCAAGCCCTTTTTGGAAGGCGGTCGCCCCTATCGCGGCAGCCGACATCATATGCGCGCGAGCCTCGATATCGGTTCCATCGGCGTAAGCTCGGGGCAGGTATTCTTTGACCAAGCGCATACCTTCCAGCGCCATGCCCTGCGACATCGGGTGATAATGCGGCGAACAATAAGCTTCGACGCAATGTGCAAAGGCGTCAAGACCAGTGCCGGCCGTAATGAAGTTGGGCATCCCAACTGTCAGTTCAGGGTCGCAGATCACAACCGTCGGGAGGAACTTCGGGTGGAAGATGATCTTTTTTTCTGACGTTTCAGAGTTGGTAATAACTGAGGCGCGGCCCACTTCGGACCCTGTGCCAGCAGTTGTTGGCACGGCCACGATGGGGGCAATAGCGCTTGCGTCGGCGCGTGTCCACCAATCGCCGATATCTTCGAAATCCCACAATGGGCGGGTCTGTCCCGCCAAAAACGCCACGAGTTTGCCCAGATCAAGGCCTGAGCCGCCCCCGAAGGCGACGACTCCGTCGTGCCCGCCATCCCGATAGGCTTTTACGCCGGCGGCAGCGTTCTTTTCATTTGGGTTAGGGTCAACATCTGAGAACATTGCACGGCCAAGTCCTGCGGCTTCCAAAAGATCAAGTGTCTTGGACGTGATGTCCATGTTGGCCAAGCCGCGATCAGTCACTAGTAGGGGCTTTTTGATACCTGCGGCAGCACAGGAGGCAGCAATTTCAGAAATGCGGCCAGCGCCAAATCGGATCGCGGTTGGATAGGACCAATTTGCAGTGATGCTCATTGTCATTCGGCCTTTTTCAAATGGTAAGATTTTGGGTGTGTCAAATTGTGGTAGCCGATCACAGATAATCCGCCGCCGCGTCCGGTGTCTTTGCATCCCGTCCAACACAGGCCTGGATCGAGGTAGTCGGCGCGGTTCATAAACACTGTGCCAGTTTCGATTTGATCCGCAATAGCCTCGGCGCGGGTGGCGTCTTGGGTCCAAAGCGAGGCGGTCAGGCCAAAGTTGCTATCGTTCATCAAGGTGATGGCTTCTGCATCGTCTTTCACCGACATGATGCCGACAACGGGACCAAAGCTTTCATCACGCATGACGCGCATGTCATGAGTCACATTGGTCAATATCTGCGGCATTAAGTAAGCACCGCCATCTTCGGGAAAATGCGCCGGATCAATGTGAGCGGTCGCTCCGTCGGCAATCGCCTCGGCCGTTTGCGCGCGGACCTCATTTGCAAAGCGGACGTGGGCCATTGGGCCAAGTGTGGTTTCTTGCTCGAGTGGGTTACCGAGTTTGTAGCCACTTACGATTGCGACCGCTTTTTCAACGAAGCTGTCGAACAGGCTTTCGTGCACGTAGATCCGTTCGATCCCGCAACAACATTGGCCAGAATTGAACATCGCGCCGTCGATCAGACTGTCGACGGCGGCGTCGAGATTGGCATCGTCCATTACGTAGCCGGGGTCTTTGCCGCCAAGCTCAAGGCCAATACCGGTAAACGTGCCGGCGGCAGCCGTTTCCATGGCCTTGCCGCCGGCTACGGAACCCGTGAAATTCACAAACCCGAACGCACGGTTTGCGACCAAAGCCGATGTGGTCACATGATCCAAGAATACATTTTGAAACACGTCCTTTGGTACGCCCGCCGAATGGAATGCTGCGGCCATACGCTCGCCCACCAAAGGGGTTTGCGAGGCGTGCTTCAGCATCACTGCATTGCCTGCGATCAGTGCGGGGGCCACGGTATTGATGGCTGTCATGTAGGGGTAATTCCAAGGTGCCACAACCAGAACGAGACCGTGCGGGACACGCTTGATCACACGGCGGAATGCGCCACTGTCCTGGACAACAATTGGTGCCAAGGCGTCTTGTGCAATTTCAGCCATATAGTTTGCACGCTCGTTAAAGCCGCCAAACTCGCCGCCATAGCGGACGGGGCGCCCCATTTGATGTGCGATTTCTAGCACAATCTCGTCATTCATTGCGCCGACAGCGGCGACGCCTGCTTGGACGAGTGAGATACGTTCGGACAAGGGGCGCGCGGCCCATGCCGCTTGCGCCAATTTTGCACGCATTACGGCGGCATCGGCTTGCGAGCGCGACAAGGTTTCGCGTTCTGCATAGACGGATCCGTCGATGGGAGAGATACATTTGATAGTCATTGAATTAAGCCCTTTCAAAACCGCGCGCAATTTCCCAATCCGTTACAACGCGGTCAAATTCTTCTTGTTCCCATTCGGCGGCGCGGGTGTAGTGATCGACAACATCGTCACCAAGTGCTGCACGCAAGAAGTCGGAGTTGCGCAAGGTTTCGGTCGCTGCGCGCAGTGTTTGCGGGATGTCAGGAGCCTTTGCATCCTCGTAGGCATCACCAGTGGTCGCTGGGGAAAGGTCGATTGCGTCTTCGATCCCTTTGATCCCAGCGGCGAGCATCGCTGCCTGCGCCAAGTAAGGATTCAAGTCCGAGCCGCCGATACGGCACTCCACGCGCACGCCTTTAGTATTCTCACCGCACAAACGGAAACCCGCAGTGCGGTTGTCGACCGACCAGACAGTTTTGGTGGGTGCAAATGTGCCTTTGGCGAACCGCTTGTAGCTGTTAACGTAGGGTGCCAGAAAATAGGTATAGTCGGGCGCGTATTTGATTAGGCCCGCCATGTAGTGGCCCATCAGTTCAGACATGCCATGGGGGCGGGATTTGTCAAAGAACGCGGCCTCACCGTCTTTCCAGAGCGATTGATGGACGTGGCTGGACGAGCCAACGCGGTCCTTATCCCACTTTGGCAAGAAGGTCGCAGCATGGCCGTGCTGCCAAGCAATTTCCTTGATCGCGTGTTTGGCGATGGAATGGTAATCGGCGCAATCGAGTGCCGGGGCGTAGCGGATGTTAAGTTCTTCCTGTCCTGCTTCAGCTTCACCCTTGGTATTTTCAATCGGCAGACCTGCGGCAAAGAGGTGGTTGCGGATCGGCCGCATGATGCCTTCTTCCTTGGTGGTCTGAAAGATGTGGTAATCTTGGTTATATCCACTGATCGGCTCTAAATTTCGGAAGCCATCTTTACGGATGTCATCTAGGCTTTTCGCAAACAGGAAGAACTCCAGTTCGGTTGCCATCTTTGCTTCCAGGCCCAAAGTTTCAAGCCGTTTGATCTGCTTTTTGAGAATGGCGCGAGGGGAATGAGAAATCGGTTCGTGCGTGTGGTGATCAAGGACGTCACAGAGCACCAAAGCTGTGCCTTCGAGCCATGGAACTGGCCTGATCGTGCTTAGGTCTGGCTTCATGACATAATCGCCATATCCGCTTTGCCAACTGGTCGAGGCATAACCGCTTGGCGTGGCCATCTCTAGATCTGTGGCCAGTAAGTAGTTGCAGCAGTGTGTCTCCTGAAACGATGTTTCAACAAAATTCACCGCATGAAATCGTTTGCCCATGAGGCGGCCCTGCATATCGACAAAACACACAAGAACCGTGTCAATCTTGCCGGAAGCGACCATCGTTTTGAGAGTTTCGAAATCGCGTGGCTTCGTCATGGTCATGCTCCGATAAAATAGTGGCCAGCACAAAAATTCGTGCTGGCCTTCAATATGAATTAACCGAAATTATAAGGAGGTCCAGCCTTGCCGATGACGTCGTTATAGTCACGGAAGGTCTGAATGATTTTGGCATTCAACTCGCTTTCTTCAGCAACTTCGCTCCAAAATACCTTTGCGGCATCTTCGACCACGACCCATTCTTCTTGCGGAATAGAGCGCAGTTTCAGCTTGTCGCCTTGCGCACGTAAACGAGCCTCGCCACCCCAATACCATTGATTGCGATACGTGTGACCCGCTTCAATCCCCGCCATAACAATTGTCTTTAGATGTTCGGGCAGATCGGCCCAAACCTGTTGATTGACAAAGAACGACCCGATCCAAGCGCCCGAGATGTTGTTGGTCAGGAAGTAGTCGGTGACGTCTGCCCAACCGACGGTGTAATCCTCGGTAATACCGGACCACGCCATGCCATCAAGCTCGCCAGTTTGCACCGCAACTTCTGCATCCTCGTAGGGGATCGAGACCGGCACGACGCCGAATTGGGACAAGAAGCGGCCCGCTGTCGGGAAGGTGTAAAGCTTAAGGCCATCAAGATCGGCAAGCGAAGTGATCTCTTTCTTGGTGTTGAAGTTACACGGATCTTGACCCGCAGCAGACAGCCAAGTGACGCCAACTTTGGCGTATTCTTCGCGCCAGATATCGGCCAACCCATATTGTTCAAATAACACAGGCACATCTAGTGAATGTTTGGTCGCAAGGGGGAAGTAGCCGCCGAATTGTTGCAAGGGCGTCGGCGATGCCATCGAGTCGTCGTCGGAATGTACCGCGTCGATTGTGCCGCGCTGAAGCGCTTGGAACAACTCGCCTGTCGGTACGATCTGGTCTGCGTAGAACAGTTCAATTTCTAATTCGCCATTGGCAGCTTTGTTGATGTAATCAATCACAGGCTTGGTCACATGTTCACCAAGTGCAGCACCAGCATAGGTCTGAAAACGCCATTTGATGGCTGTTTGAGCGCGCGCCGCCATAGGTGCGGCAAGCGCAGCAGTGCCACCTAGGGCGGCTGTTCGTAGGAATGAGCGTCTTGAATTCATGTCTTTCTCCTTGTTTGAATTATTGCTCCGTTAGCGGAGTCTTGTTGGATTATTTCGCGTACACGTAGTTCGGCAGCCAGAGTGCTAACTGCGGAAAAATCATCACAAGTGCGAGAGCACCGACCATGACCAGAACGAACGGCCCGATGGAGCGATAAATGTCTTGGATCGAAACTTCAGGTGGTGCCATTGCCCGCATCAAAAACAGGTTATAGCCAAAGGGTGGTGTCATATAGGCGATCTGACAGGTGATTGTATAAAGTATCCCATACCAAACAAGATCGAAGCCAAGTGCGCCGACCAGCGGCACATAAAGCGGGGCGACAATTACTAGCATGGCAGTATCATCCAGAAACGTACCCATCAGAATAAATGACAGTTGCATCAGGATCAGGATGACCCAAGGGGATAGGCCCAAACGATCGGTAAAAAGACTTTCAATAGCCTTGACCGCGCCCAGCCCGTCAAAAACTGCGCCAAATGCGAGAGCCGCGAGGATGATCCACATGAACATACACGTGATGCCCAGCGTGTTACGTACGGAGTTCTCAAATACTTCGCGCGTCATCCGGCCTTTGAATACAGCAGCCATAAAGGCTGCAAGGGCACCAATGGCAGAGCTTTCAACTAGCGATGTCCAGCCATTAATAAATGGAACCATCATAACCGCAAAGATGCCCAGCGGCAAAAGACCTGCACCTAGTAGGCGCAGCTTTTCGGCCCTTGGGATATTTCGTTCTTCAGCTGATAGGACCGGACCGAGCTCGGGGTTTTTCCAGCAGCGCACGACAATATAAATAATGAACATTGCAGCCATCATCAGCCCAGGAATAACACCTGCGAGCCATAGTTGGCCCACCGGTTGGCGCGCAATCATCGCGTAAAGCACCAGCACTACAGAGGGTGGTACCAAGATACCAAGACTTGACCCAGCCTGTATGACCCCAGTCACCATGCGTTTGTCGTACCCCCGCTTGAGCAGTTCTGGTAGCGCGATGGTGGCGCCGATTGCCATGCCCGCAACGCTAAGCCCGTTCATTGCCGAAATTAGGACCATCAATCCGATGGTTCCGATGGCAAGCCCGCCTCGCAGACCCCCCATCCAGACGTGAAACATTTTATAAAGGTCGTCGGCAATTTTGCTTTCCGAAAGCACGTAGCCCATGAAAATGAACATTGGTAAGGTTAGCAGCGGATACCATTTCATCAATTTCATGGCGGCCGCGAACCCGATATCGAAGCCGCCCTGATCTCCCCAAAGCGCGAGGGATGCAACAACAGCGACAAATCCGATGGCGCCAAAAACACGTTGCCCTGTTAGGAGCATAAGCATCATTGACGAAAACATCAGTGTGGCAATCAATTCATATGACATCAGATTTTTTCACCCTTGAGCCGCAGCACATCTTTCAACAGCTCGGAAGTGCATTGCAGTAGCATGAGGAAAATACCGACGATCATCACAACCTTGACTGGCCAAAGGTAGGGACGCCACGCACTGGATGACCTCTCCATATGGCCAATTTCTTCGGTGCCCGTAATGAGGCCACCGAAGAACGAAAACGGCTCGGTCCCCCAGTAACCTAAAGAGTAAGCGGTTGAGCTGATCGCGCCATAAATTAGCACGACGAGATAAAATATTAGAAACAGGACTGTGACGAGGTCGACCCATGCTTTTTTGCGGAGGGACCACTCTCCGTAGAGCAAATCCATCCGTACATTTGAGCCAAGCTGGATCGAATACGGACCGCCCAAAACATAATAGGCGACCATCGCAAACTGCGCCATTTCAAGAGTCCAAAGGGTTGGTGTGAAGAAGGTTTTGTTCACCGAGGAAATCAGCAAAATGCCCATAATAACGAAAATGCCATACATGATCACGCGCCCGACACGGTAGTTCACCGCATCTACTGCACGGATATAGCGGTGCATAAGACGGGTCATTGCTCATCCTTCGCAGATTGTAATTTGGCCAAACTGTCCAACAGCCAATTTGCCATGATGTCTGCCATGACGTCTTGTTGTTGGGCTGTTTGAATAAGGTCATTGCGAATTTCGATCATCACATTAAAAAGCCCCGCTTTTATCGCATGTTCTTTCAATGTGTGGGTTACGCCGTGCTCGGGGCCGTAGGGCGCGTTCCGCTGGACGTTGGCATTAGTATGGGAGGGCGCCAGTCGCAGCATAGTGTCGGCAAGCCGCGTATCGGTATCGTGTAAAATTCCGATTTCAACCGCGCGAGCCTGCCCATGATAGAGCGGGGTAAAGCTGTGAACCGTCACGATGACGGCATTGGGCGTTGAGGAAATTTGTTTGGACAGTTGAATGCGAAACGGTTCGTAATAGCGGTTGGTGCGGTCAAGACGCTGATCTGTACTCAAGTCCACATTTCCGGGAACTTTGATCGTTTCGCTTTGCACAGGCATTGCGTCAACTGAGGTTGGTGGCCTGTTGCAATCATAAATCAGCCGCGAAACCCCCGATGCCACAAGGATCGCATCCAGTTGCGCCGACATGCCTCGTGCCACTCCGAGCGCACCCGGATCCCATGCGGCGTGGCTTTGCAACGCGTCGTCTGCCAGACCAAGATTATTGTAAGCGTCCGGAATGTAGCAGCTGGCGTGTTCGCACACGATCACAACACGAGATTGCCCCTGCGGGTTCTGGACGTGAACAAGGTCGTCGGATGTGGAATTTTGAGCATGGTTCATTTACTGTTCCCTGAGATTAACGTGCTTGCTTACAGCGACGCTTGTCAACGAAATTTAGAAAATAATTTCACAGACGAGAATTGTTTGATATAAAAGCATGCAGAGTGGAGATTGAATGACCCAGGAAATGCAAACAATATCTGATCGCATTCAGCAAAAGCTGGACTTTTTGACGCGCGCAGAGCGACAATTGGCACTTTCCATTCTAGAGAATTACCCGGCATCGGGGCTGGGCCCGCTGTCGTCTTTGGCAAAAGACGCCAGTGTTTCGGTGCCGACCGTCGCGCGGATGGTGCAAAAACTTGGCTACAAGGGCTATCCCGATTTCCAGGCCGAACTGCGCGAAGAACTGAGAGCCAAAGTAAAAGACCCCATCGCCAAGCATGATACATGGGCCGAGGCCGTTCCGTCAGAGCATCTTCTGAACAGATTTACCGAAGCGGTGATCGAGAACATCCGCCTGACTCTTGGGCAGATTGACCCCGTTGCCTTTGACAAGGCTTGTGGTTTAGTGGCCGATCAGTCGCGCCAGCTTTTTATTGTGGGCGGGCGGATCACACATACTTTGGCAGAGTATTTCTTTTTGCATATGCAGGTCATTCGCCCGAATTTGACCCATGTTCAGTCCACGTCCAACACTTGGCCGCACTATTTGTTGAATGCGAAGAAGGGGGATGTCTTTGTCATTTTTGACGTCCGCCGCTATGAAAACAACACACTAAAGTTGGCCGAAATGGCCCATGCGCGCGGTGCGAAGATAATTCTTTTTACGGACCAATGGCGCTCGCCCGTCCATCAACTTGCCCATGTTTGCCTAAGCTGTCGGATCATCGTTCCGTCGGCTTGGGATTCGGCAGCAACGACGATGCTGCTTCTGGAAACAATGATTTCATCGGTTCAGAACCTGAAGTGGGACGAGACGAAGCAACGGATGGAGGCATTGGAGGATATGTTTGATCAAACCAAGCTATTTCGGAAATTTACTTAGTTTGGTTCATTTGGTCTTGCCACTGAGAGGTGGTTTGGTTTGTCTGAACAGGTTTGGGCGTGTGGCGGCAATCTGAGACTGGTTCGAATTATTCTGACAGCACCTTAATATTTGCTTGAACCGGACCTTCGCTGCGCGAGGTTTAGACTGCGGCTTTCATTCACGAGCGCTCGCGGAACCGCGTATTCCGCCCAACTCATAGTAGTTCTAAAAACCGATTAGCGTACTCGAGCGCTAACTATTGCTGTCCATCAAACGCAGGTTTGATGCCCTGCAGCTATGTCCAGTCAGACCTGGCGTGCAGGTCCGGCCTGTTGGAGAATCGGATGGCATGAGCCCCGCGCCATAGGCGGGGCTCGATACCAGTTTTATTATTCCTTTAGTTCAACTACGGTGAGCTTGCCTTCGACGCGATCAGCGACGAATTCGATATTTTGACCTTCCGAAAGACGCGCCACCATGGCCTCGTCGGCGCGGAAAACCATTGTCATCGCAGGCATGTCGAGGTTGACCAGTTCTTCGTGAATGATGGTCACTTTGCCCGCTGCAGCGTCCAGCGCCTTGACGGAACCTTTGGTAAAGGCCGCGTCCTGGACCAACAGCGCGGTCGATGAGTCCATATTGACGACGACTGGTCCGTGCATGCCGGACTCGTAGTGACCAAGGATCAGGCATGCGTATTGGAATTCACCCGCGTTGGCGAAGGTCCAGATGATTTCGCCGGATGCACCAGGTGCCAAGCGTATTGCATTTGGATCAGCATGTTCCATTTCCGGGAACTTCGCCATCAAGGCCTTGTGCTCCTCGTTTTTTGCGGGCGTATCAAGAACGAACTCGTGTTCCTGCTCGCCTACATTGGTGATCAAGAACTTGACCGTCTCACCTTTGGTGAATGTCATATCGCGAGGTGCGAACAGCATTTCGCCGTCGTCTGTTTCGCTCATCGTCACCTCGATGGTGCGGTCGATGTCGGCCGCATCGCCGGGTTTGCCAATGGCCATGACGTCGCCGTGCCCACTGTCGTGGGTGCCTGCCGCGAAGGCAGGTGCTGCCAGCAGCAATGCGAGTGTCGAGAGAATAGTCAGTTTACGCATGGTTTCTCCAGTTTGTTGTCGTGGTCGTGGGGGATTTGCGGCGGCCGGGGGGGCGCCTGTTCAGGCCGGATCTGGCCTGAATTTCGGAATGATTGCCTGATGCGACCAGAAGGCGTGTCAGCTGCGAGACACCGGCTTTTCGGTGTAGCGCGTTGCGGCATCGGCAACCTGCATGGGTTCCGGCACTTCGCCGGTCCATTCGGCGGCCTGCGTGCCCGGCGGGTTGTCGTACCAGCCAGGGTCGGCATAGTCGTCGGACGCAATGCCGGGGCGGACCTTGACGACGGAAAACATGCCGCCCATCTCGATTGGGCCGTGCTTGCCCCAGCCGGTCATCATCGGCGTGGTGTTGCGCGGGATCGGCATTTCCATCTCGCCCATATCCGCCATGCCTGCCGTGCCCATCGGCATGTATTCGGGCTGCACGCGCCGGATTTTCTGGGTCAAGTTGGTCTTGTCGGCCCCGATGAACGTCGGAATGTCGTGCCCCATGGCGTTCATTGTATGGTGCGACTTGTGACAATGGATCGCCCAGTCGCCCTCGTGGTCGGCCTTGAAGTCAAAAGCCCGCATTGCACCCACGGGGATATCGATCGACACTTCGGGCCAAGCCACCTCTGGGGGCACCCATCCCCCGTCGGTGCAGGACACCTTGAAGTCATACCCGTGCATGTGGATCGGATGGTTGGTCATGGTCAGGTTGCCGACGCGCACACGCACGTCGTCACCCTTGTTCACGACCAGCGGATCGATGCCCGGAAAGATCCGGCTGTTCCAGGTCCACAGGTTGAAATCCGCCATCGTCATCACGCGGGGGATGTAGGTGCCAGGATCAATGTCGAAGGCGTTCAGCATGATCAGAAAGTCGCGATCGACACGGCGGAACGCCGGATCGCGGGGGTGCACAACGAACATGCCCATCATGCCCATGGCCATTTGCACCATCTCGTCAGCGTGCGGATGATACATGAACGTACCTGATTTGGTCAGGTCGAATTCATACGCAAAGGTCTTGCCCGGCGGAATGCCCGGATGGCTCAGCCCCTGCACACCGTCCATGCCCGACGGCAAGATCAGCCCGTGCCAGTGCACGGTCGTGTGCTCAGGCAGGCGGTTGGTGACAAAGATGCGGACCCGGTCGCCTTCGACCGCTTCGATGGTCGGGCCGATGGATGTGCCGTTGTAACCCCACAGATAGGCCGTGGTGCCTTCGGCAAGTTCCCGTTCGACCGGCTCGGCGACAAGGTGGAACTCCTTGACGCCGTCCTTCATCCGGTGCGGCAGAGTCCAGCCGTTCAGCGTCACGACCGGATTGTAATCCGGGCCGGAGGTGGGTGCGATAGGTGTCTGCGTGCCGGCCGCATCGGTCAGGGCTGCCTCTGGCAGGCTGCGGTTGTCGGTCTGGGACCACGCCTTGGTCGATACCAGGGTTGCCCCTGCCACCCCGGTGCCCAAAAGTTGACGTCTGTTCATCATCTGTCTTTTCCTTTTGTGAGATTTCAGGGTCAGTGTCCTGCACCGCCACCGGCTGCCAGTTCGGCGCCGCCGGCATCGCCGCCACCCGAGCCACTGCCGCCGCCATAGATGGCTGCGTCAAGACCGGCCGCCGCCAGCCAGAACTGGTGTGTTGCCTCTGCCGCATTGAGTTCGCTGCCCAGTCCGTCGCGGACGTCGGCAAGCAACTCGAACGTACTGGTGATCATACCGTTGTTGGCCAGTAAAGATTCCTCATTGATAATGCGCCGCAGCGGCAGAACGACGTCGCGGTATTGTTTGGCGATGGCGTGAGTGCCGCGATACTGGGTCTCTGCTACGCGCGCTTCAGAGCGGACAGCTACAGCAGTTTCAGCCAAAGAATTTGCCGCCTGAAGATAGGACAATTCAGCCTTACGCATCCGAGCCTTACCGCTATCATATATTGGGATTTGGAACTCTAGCTCGACCTGCGGCAGCACAGATGTTTCAGTGTCGCCATCTTCCGCCACCTCGCGCTCTAGCTCGGCACCTGCGATCACCTCAAGGTCTGTCAGTACGCGGGTCGCATCGGTCAGCCCGTAAGCCTGTGCTGTTGCCGCAAGGCTCAGCTTGGCAACCTGAAGGTCAACGCGGTTCTGAAGTGCCTGCGCCTCAATGGCTCCCGTGCTGCGTAGTCCGTTCGGCAATGCGGGTAACGCATCAGGAACAAAGTAATCCACTTCTGTGCCCCATAGGCCCATCAGGCGGGTAAGCTGTTCCTTCGATACAGATGCGGCAAGCCGGGCCTCTGCAGTTTGGGCGGCAAGTTCTGCGTCGAAGACCTGCTCCCGAGCTTGACCGGACCTATTTAGGGCACCGGTCTGACCCAACTGTTGGGCGAGTTCAGAAGATGCGTCCGCTGCCTGCGATGCTTTGTTCAGGAGTGCTACCGTCTCAAACGCGGCGACTGCATCAATCCAGGCGGTTCGGGTCGCTGCGGCCAATGTCAGAGTGTCCACAACAGCCTGCATCTGAGCCTGCTGGAAGTTAGCCTGTGCGACAGCGACGCGGCGTTTACGTGTAGGTCTGTCCAAAAGGTTTACCGCTATAGCCGATTCCAGAGCACGGAAAAGTCCAAGTTCCGGCGCGCCGATCCCCAGCAAGCCAACTGATACGATCGGATTTTCCGGTGTCGCTTCCTGCCAAATATCGGCTGCCGAGAGACCAACTGCTGCGTAGGAAGACTGAAGGCCACGGTTGTTTAATAGGGCGACTTGCACTGCCGTATTTGCCGTAATGGTTTTGCGATGCGTCAACGCATGAATCTCTTCCGCAACCTGTTGTGATTGTGCGCTGGTCTGTAGCCAGACGGACTTGCGGCCAGTCGCGGCCCGCGTCCTGTCGGCAACAAGAGAAAAGCCTGCATCAGGCGCTGTGATCCCTGATGGAAGCGATGTAGCACAGGCCCCAAGAACCAATGGAAATGCGATAGCTGTCAGCTTTAGCATACCCATTTAAAGACCCGCCTGTGACTTGTTGGATTCGCGCCAATCGGCAGGATCTACAACGGGACGTACGGTATAGTTTTGGATTGGATTGACGTATCCAGTCTGGCGCGCAGCAACTGTAGCGGTCGCTGGTCCGGCAATATAAGCCGTATCGGGCAGCGGTGTCGGCGGCGGCATGCACGCGGACAGCGTCAGGGGCACGGCCCCGACGAAAAGGAATTTGAATGTCACGAAGTATCCTGCTCTGCTTAACGAGGACCCTTATTTTTAAGGGTCCCAAATCTGAAGTCAGGCCCGATTACAGGCCACGATCAGATTGTCAGAGAAGGTGGACGGATAAAGCTGGTAGCAGCGTGACGCGGTGCCATAGCTAGATAAAACGGATCGATCGAACTCAAACGCCCCGTCGGTCCATCCACACGGGATGCCACGCCCAGAATCGTCGTACATGTGCCGACGCAGCAGCTACTGTCGCTGCTGTCATGCATGTCAGAGGTGTGATTGGACGGGCATACCACGCGGGCTTCACGATCTTCATGCTCCACAATGTCATCTGATGACATCGCGGATTCATGTTCGTCCTGCTGTGCCGACAATGGTCCCGCCAAAACGCCAAACGCCAGAAATGCGGCCACGGCGATCACCATGGCGCAGCGCAGGAGTTTGAGGATGGCGGCGAAAGCTGTCATAATGGATCATGTAATTTTGGATCAGTGGCCCGTCAATTGCTACTTTGACAATTGGCGTTACACTGCAGCGTCCCGCGGACGTCCTGATGTATCTGAGCATCAACGCCCGCGGGACTCTCGGAGAGGAACTCCGCAACAATCCATTATCGTTCACGTTTTCGTAGAGACCTAGGACGTTATCCTAAATACGAACCACACCCACCGGTTTCTTAAGTCCAGAAACATTCCGGGAGTCGTTATCACAGGCCATGTCTACACATGTTGCCGCAATGCTTGATGGGCGGGGCAGAAAAGTTGGAGCGTTTTAAAAGTCGAGTGCATCAACCTTGTCGACCCAGGTCATTCGGAAGGGCCAACCGTTCCCCGCGTGACGTGAATGGCGGTTCCGGCATCTGGGCGGGCACTGTTGGAGGGCATCTTCTTGAGGCGGGCAGGGCGAGCAATTAGCGTCGCGGGATGACAAAACGTTCCCCCTTTCGTTACTTCAAGACGAGCCCTGAGATCATCCGCCTGGCCGTGATGACGTATGTGCGGTTTCCGCTCTCGCTTCTGATTTCAAGCTGACCCTTGCCGCCGCTCTTGTCGAGTGGTGCGCCCTTTGTGCAGCCTAACAGATTGAGGTTTCCGGGAAACTGAGACTGGTTCGCATTCGTCTGATGGTGTGGACGGCTCCACCCGAACGGCATTACATTGTGCTATGCTGGTGCTGTTTGGGCGGAGCCGTCCACACATGACAGCACAGTTCGGCCGCCTGCTCGACGGTCGTGTCTGGCTTTCCCGTAATGACCGTTTTGGTCATAATATCTGATGCGTTCATGTCTGTTTCACCTTTCACGCTCTGCGTTCTGGCCGCAAAGACAACGCCTGAAGCGCTGGCGACCTTTGAATTAAAGACTTGCCTCGCAAGGAAACATTACAAATTATTGCGCAACCGGGCCGTTTTTGGGACCATTGAGATCAGCCAACATACCCGAAAATTTTCTTACGACTGGTTCGTGATCCTTGGCGATAGTCGGCGCATGTACCAAAGTACGAACATCGGGACAAAGACCCATTGCAGGATAGGGGACAATCCAGTGCCGAGGATTGGCAAAAGTGGCATGACGTCGTCATAGGCCCAGCGACCGGTCACTTGCGTGTGGAGAAATTCGAGACCAACAGTCGCCAGCAGCCCAAGCGCAAAAAACGCAATTAATATATGATAGCTTGCCTTCACATACCAATTTCGACCTTTTCCCAGGATGGCAGCACCCCAGAACGCCGCGAGTGCGATGGCGAGATCACCAAATGTTGCCTTCAGGCAAACAGCAATCCCGACAAAATGATCCGTATTGCCCAAACTCGCGAACAGGGGGGCCTGCAGTATTTCCCATGTGAAATGAGCCAAGAATGACAGCACAAGAAAATCTATCTCTGGCGGCAGACGACGGGGAGATATGTTGAGTATCGGCATGAGGAGCCTAATTTTTTATATGGAATATGGGCGGGACTGCCAAAGCGCCTATCGTGTAATTGCTTCGATGAATAGACAAAGAGAGATGTAGGTGCCCCTTACAGGCCAGGGCAATCGTGTTTGGCATCAAGCTTCTTACAGCCCATTGAGAACGCTGCATAAGAATGCCTCGTTCCAGCCTGCTCGCTTGAGTTTGATGCTGAGAGAGCCTTTGGATGTGTCGCGTCGGACGACATCCAGAGCGCGGCGGCGCAGCACGGCGATGTTGCCCGGTCCGTTGTCCTTTCGGTTGCGTGCGGCGTCTTCGC
>Ga0222645_100504_pt1 | contig 21908 bp, 23 predicted proteins | sample AntAcemetagen292_FD_179881 | JGI IMG/M metagenome (GOLD analysis project Ga0222645, IMG submission 179881) | Saline water microbial communities from Ace Lake, Antarctica - #292 | ecosystem: Environmental > Aquatic > Non-marine Saline and Alkaline > Saline | place: Antarctica: Ace Lake | collected...
GATGATACAACTTCAACGATTCAAATCAGTATTATTAATGTACTCAGAGGGATTAGAGTAAATATTCCGGGTGATGTGGTCCTATCAGCTCTCAGTCTCGCTACACCTGTATTCGTTGCACTGTTAGGTATTCTAAACGGAGATGGTAATGATCCCGATCTAGTCACTGCACAAAATCTACTTACAGCACACCCATCGACTCCATCCTATATTATTGATGTAATCAGTGGAGTATCACCAGTAACTAGAGGCACCGCAGTAAGACCCAGAGAAGTTGGGGCAGATATTACAGATGCCTTGATATTGTCCCAACTCGTTACAAGTGTATTCGCAGTACTCCCAGAAACCATCAAGAGTATTATCTTAAGAGACATACCACTACCTTCGTTTACACTACCTGAGATTGCGTATTGGGCATGGGATATGCAATTACTTGGTCGTAAACTAATCAAAAATATCAAATTTAAAGTGGATACTCAGATAGTCGAAGAAATAACCGCAGATTGGTGTATCATTCACGATAATATGTACACCACTGACTCACAAAAAATGAGCGCAAATACACTCTATAATCGAAATATAACCGGGGGTGAAACGTCTCAACCGTCAGCCCAAAACATTGCACAGAGTAACGATGTGTTTATTCATATACCGTTCTTCTTTTCACATAATTACGGTGGTGACGCATACTCAGAAAACAATCAAAATAAAACACCATTCCCGTTGTGTGCCATTCATAAACAGAAAATTACACTTGAAATTGAGTTTTTCAAGCAGTCCTTCTTCACACTGTATAACCAGCGTGTACCGGATAATTTAAGTAGCCGAGGTCTCCCGGCAATACCTCCACCTAAAAATATACAGAATTTTAAAGTCATCACAGAGGAAATCGCACTTTCACCCGAAGAACGTCTATATTTCACCCGACCGAATAACGAGATTACATATGATTTCGTAGTTAAACATTCCAGTATCCCCCTTGAAACGGGAAAGCGAGAATTCATCGTACAATTGGAACCAAATATTCCCGTCAAATGTTTCCATTGGTTTTTTAGATATGCGGGATATGAAGATGATAATGAGTATAGGAGTTTACCTGTAGACGACCCAACTCATGTAAATGAATGGTACTACTCGACTACCGCCAATCGTTACAACTTTACACGGGGGCAGCTCAAGGATAAATCCGAACCACATATCTTAAAAAGTGCTTATTTCACACTAAACGGTGAACGCATCCCAAACGTATCGAATAACGACCGAGAATATTTTTTCAGTTACGTCCCCTCACGGGCGAAAATGGCGAGGTCAGCGACTGATATAGCGAATAACTATCTTTTCGAACCACCCATACCCAATTATTTACTTAATTATATTTACTCGTACAATTTCGCACTATTCCCTAAAAGTACTTCACTTTCGGGGTTTCTCGACTTTTCAGCCATACAATCAGAAAAGACCAATTTACACTTAGAATTGGTGAACAATCTCGACCTCAAATACGGTAACGGGAAGAGTATCCAGAACCCGGAATATAAATTTCATATGTACTACACGGGTTATAAAACACTCGTCTTCAGCAATGGGTCTTTGTTACAAACTTAAAAATAAAAAGTATAGATAAGTAGAGATGGCAGGAAAACTGATATTAGGTACTACTGGGATACAGGATATGTATGTGACAGGGAACCCGACCTATTCTCATTTCTCTGGTATTTTTAAGCGACATACGAAATTTGCATTCGATGTTAGAGAACACCCGTTACTCGATGCAAAATTCGACCAGGATACGATATGTATCATACCAGTAGATATGGGGGATCTTCTCACGAACCTGACGCTTAGATATAAATTCTTCTTCAAGGCATCTGTATCAAATACTTACCCAATGGGTGGTGTCACACCTACAGCGGCAAACCCAACTGGTAATTATGATGATCCATTCACGCCCACTGTCGGTATCCACGCCATCGAGTATGCAGATCTCATTATAGGAGGGACACACATTGAACGACTCACGGGTGACTGGATTTATCTGTACCATAAGTATCACGCAACTGATTATAATTTTAGGGATACCATCGTTCCCATGACAACCGCAAAAGAAGATCCCTATGGTTCAAACAACGATAACGTGTGGACCTTACGACAGATGTACCTTGATTTACCGTTTTATTTCTATAATAATCTACCAGCTTCCATCTTGTTATGTAAACTCACGAAACAGGATTGTTACATCAGAATTAAGTTCAAGAGTTTGGATAAAATTGTTCGACCGTACTTGACTCCATTCGTGACTGAGGCGAAAATAGAAACGGCATCCTTGTTGGCGACATATGCGTACCTTGACCAAGACGAATTGAGTTATTTGAAAAGTACACCGATAAACCAATTGATCACACAGATACAATTGAAAAGGCATGATATACCAAGGACAAGGGAGGAGGATGAGATTACTTTACGTTTTCACCATCCAGTCAAAACAATTTATTTTATCGCATCGAAGAAATCGAGACGGTTTGCATATCATGGTAATGAAACATTGTTACAGTACATGCTCAATACAAAAATCAAAGAAATGGAAATGATCATAAACAATACACCTCTATTCAAGGAACCCTTTTCGAAAATGGTCTATGAAAATAGCCTCACAAACTCGATTTCCGGGGTAAATGTGGATGTGTCGTTCGATGGTTTAAGTATAGTCGATGGGGATGTCGTGTACAGTAACGTAAATGATTCACAATCATATGTTCGTTTTCAACTAGAAACACGTGACCAGATCGGGAGTTACTCCTTCGCCCTCTACCCCTTAGATAACGCACCATCCGGGCATTTGAATTTCAGTCGTATAATCGACCAGAGGTGTAGAATAAAATTGGATTATTCAGATCCATTCTCAGCAGAAGAAGGTGTATCAACGGATCCAGAAAGTAATGTTACAGAAGTTCAAATTTACGCGAAGAGTTACAATATACTCCACTATTCAAGTGGGTTATCTGGCTTAAAATATTAATGATACATATTATATATGGCGGGTCGAGTCCTGATCGCAGCGATAGGTGAGTTAGATAGCTCTTTAAGCGCTAACCCGTCATTCTCTTTTTTTACTAAAAAATATAGTAAGCACACAAACTATGCCTCAGAAAATTATAAGATAACCTTCCCGGACAAGGTGTTCACAGACGATTTTTTGGATGTACCTATTCCTCAGAAGTATGGTGATATTTTACGCGGAGTTGTACTATCCTTCAACGCCGATCCCACGGAGGTCGCGAAATTGGGATCAAATCTTTATCCTGTCGATGTATTTGGAATTTCTGTGATCGACTATGTAGAGTTATACATCGGTGAAAATAAGATCGATACGGTCACTGGTGACGATATATTCATAGACCGAGAATTGAACGTATCTGAATCATATAGATCGAGTGTGAATGCATTACATGGAAACCCATTTCAGGGAAGTGCGGAACCCGAGTTCGTACAAGAATTTTTGGATGGGCAGTATAACACACGAGGGATCAATCCATTCAACACCGATGAATATAGGATTCATATTCCTTTTTATTTTCACCGACGTCCCGGAAGTGGGTTTCCTTTATGTTCAATATACGATCAGGAAATGACTCTTCGCATAAAATTGCGACCCGCTATGGACGTTCTGTTCGCGACACAGAACAAATTGGGTGACGCTACACTATGGGACCCGGAAGCGAACAATCGGATACTACAACAACTTGAGTTGAACAATTTCACAGTCAATTTAGACCTCATTCATTTAGATAAACAAGAGCGGTGTATGTTACAGCGTAGACCTCTCAATATTTTGTTCGAACAACGCCAAAGGAATGTATTTCTAATCGAAGCGCGTTCTAAAACGGGTACATTTGAGTTGAATTTCAATAATTGTGTTAAAGAACTCTTTTTCGTTGCTAAAAAGTTTGGTCACTGGACACAAGATCAAATAACAATTTTGAATCGGATACACGCTCTCGATAGTTTGACATCCTCTCAAGTTGGTGTTATCAATGAACTTCGACAATCTCTTTACCGTATTTCAATTTGGGAAGAAATTATACGCATTGCTATGAGTAGGTTGACTGGTGAGACGAATGCGGTTACACGGAAAAACGCTGTAGATGTGTTACGTCAAACTGTTGTATGGGGACCGGAACAACTCACCCTTTTGACAGGTGTGGAGGATAATACAACTGATTTACCAGCCGCAACAACCGCGCTCATTCAGTATCTTTATACCATACCCAATCTAATTGTAAACACACAAACTACGGTGGATACGGAACTGGGTAGGCTTCCATCTATAACTGATCAGTTTGAACGTAGTAACATCATAGCTACTCTCATCGCCATTCAAAATGTGTGGGGGGTGGATCAAATTGCAATTTTAAATAGCTTGATAGACCCCAATGTGCAAAATGAGTCTTTACTCATATTTCAACTCCGCACATTCGTGGCGCATGATAGTTATTTTTTAGTTGGTCTGTCATCGCTCACCCCCGGTTCACCGGAACAGCTCAATGTGGTCAACGGTCTCGAAGGGTATCTTAATGATCTCGCCGTCCAATCGGATATCTTAAAATTGGGGATGATCGCTGTACTAAACACATTACCCGGCAAAACAGACGCTCAACGTGGCGCGATCGTAGACGGACTGATCCGAATTGGGGCAGAGGCAACTATTTGGGGTAGTTCTCAACTTACTCTTTTAGAGCTGTTACGAAACGCATTTAATGATGGAAATATAACCACTCTCGAGAGCTATCTTAATGGTCTCTCAGGTGATATCAATCAAAAAGTGAGGATTAAAGGGATACTCTTTGTCATAGGGGAGTTTCCGGGTACCCTCGAGGCGGCAAGATTAGAACGCGTCACGGCGTTACGCCAGTTTAATGTGTGGCGAGATGAACCCGTAAAACTTGTAAATAGTTTAACTTCTCTCACACCCGGAACTTCTGGTCGCGCAGCTGTTATAAATAGTCTAATTGAGTATTCAAATGTACTGATCGATGAGGTACCGACACTTCAATTCACACTCAATAATCTGAAAAATGGTGTGAACGGAATACTTGATACTATAGCTACTCTCACCACAACGGCTGAACGTGACCCCCTCATAGTTGAACTTGTCGCATTGGGTGTTTGGACAAGTGATCAACTCACCACATTGAACGCATTACGTGTTCCATCCGCGAATGATACTACTTACATAACACAACTAAAAGCGGCATCTACACAAGTTCCCATCACTCAGTCCATTCAAAACGATATTATACAGAAATCGGTATCAAGAAATTACTGGGGTAATCAAATATTCACTTTAAATAATTTACGCCTAGTTGTACCTGGATTCATAGGGCAGACTACTCTTGTTACCGCACTGAATACGTATATCGCTGGTCTCCCAAGTAGTTTGAATCTCGTGACTTCACTGAATGCGGTGGTGGCTGCGACCACGAAGGCAGCTCGTGACCCGCTTGTGGATAGTCTCATCGCATTGGGTATTTGGAGTGCGGCTCAAATAGTTACGTTGAATGCATTGCGTGAGCCAGATTTTAATGATATATCCACATTGGTTCCAGAGGCAACCGCACGAATTGATATTTTAAAAATTGGATTCAGTGCAACACTCGACAGTATACTCACTGTCGCCACTAAGACAGAGCGCGACCCGATTATAGATAGTCTCATCGCATTGGGTACAGGTATATGGGGGTCGACCGAACTCACTACATTGGATTCGTTACGTACCCCTTCAGGAAGTGATGGGACATATGTAACCTCACTAAAGGGGTTTATTGGTGCTATATCCACACCCAAATCGATTATGTTAAATAGAGGTGTAGCGACGAGCGTCAGAGGTTTCAATTTCTCCAATGTGTACTTAACGAGTGATGTTATCACCCCAATTGGGGCAACGTTACCGAACATCGCAGAAAACCGCAATGAATTTGTATCTAATCTCGTTGCAGAAACAGGTCTTTGGGGGTCAAGTCAGCTCACTCTATTGGAAGAGTTGCGTTCAGATACACCAACGGGTTATATTGACCGACTCACAGAGTACGTAAAAGGTGGATTATCAACCCTAGCAGTAGGATATGTTGATAAAACTGAAGGTGAACTACAGGCTGTTAACACCACACTTAATACGAACCCGACACCGTCCATATTAATAAACCGCAATGATTATGTATCTAATCTCGAAGCGATAACGGGTGTTTGGGGATCTGAACAAAATACATTCTTAACCAGTTTGCGTACATCCACGGCACCAACAACTCCCATTGAAAAACTCACAGAGTACATAAACGGGACATTGTCCACTATACCGACACCCACTACTAAAACTGATGTTGAACTACAGGCTATCATCACTACACTCGAGACGGACCCGACACCGTCTATACTAATAAACCGTAACGATTATGTATCTAATATTGAAGCGATAACGGGTGTTTGGGGATCCGAGCAAAATACCCTCTTAACCAATTTGCGTACATCCACGACACCAACAACTCTCACAGAACAACTCACCGAGTACATAAACGGAATATTGTACCAGCTACTGACACCCACCACTAAAATTGAAAGTGAACTAAATACTATCATCACTACACTCGAGACGGACCCATTACCGGACGTGGGACCGGACCGAACTATATTTATAGATGGTCTCGTCGCAGAAACGAATGTTTGGGGGGCTAGCCAACTCACCCTTTTGAATGATTTGCGTACGACTACCCCAGCAAATCACATTAACCGACTTATTCAATATGTGAAAGGGATATTGTACGAGTTACTGACCCCCACCACTAAAATTGAAAGTGAACTAAATGCTATCATCACTACACTCGAGACGGACCCAATACCACCAATAGTAGTAAACCGTAATGAATTCGTGTCGAATCTCGAAGCGATAACGGGTGTTTGGGGGGTGAGTCAAGAAAGTTTATTAAATGATTTGCGTACGACTACACCAGCAAATCACATTAATCGACTCATTCAATATGTGTACGGGATATTGTACACTTTAACAGTGGGTTATGTTGCTAAAACTGCAGTTGAACTAAATACTATCAACGCCACACTCGCTACAGACCCTTTACCACCTATAGTAGTAAACCGGAATGAATTTATAGATGGTCTCGTCGCAATAACAGGTTTTTGGGGTGCTGATCAGGTCACCCTATTAAATGGCTTACGTGCAACTACACCAACGGGTCACATCGACAGACTCGTCGAGTATGTAAATGGTGTATTATCAACCATAGTAGCGGGATATGTTGATAGAACTACTGCTGTGCTACAAGGTATCATCGACCTACTTGGGGACTCTTTACCATCCATATTCATAAACCGTAATGATTTTGTATCTAATCTCGAAGCCATCCAAAATTTATGGGGTGCTGATCAGGTCACCCTATTAAACGACTTACGTACAACCGATACATCGGTGAGTCTCACCGCATATGCGACTACGTTACGGGACACTATAATTGCTTTAAATAGCGATTCCCCGGATACTACAAATCGAGGTGTTCTTGTAAATACACTCCTCGGGTTTCTATTGTGGGGAGCCACCCAGAGGACTCTCCTAGATAATGAATTTCGTGTGGTAGGGTCTAAAGATCATGCCGCTATTATTGACGGTCTCGTGACGTATCTGGGTGGCTTGAGAACCTTGGCTCTCACGTATCACAATCCTTCGACTGGATTGGGGTTATTAAGAACCTTATTAAATACCACTGATGGAGCCTTACATACTACTATTGTGGGTCTTTTACAACAAACCACAGATACCGTGTGGGACGGATACTTCTTTCGTTTACTCGAGGAACTGAAAAATGCAGCTATCGTCGTGGGGACAGAGACTACTCATATCAGTCAATTACAGGAGTATGTAAACATCACATTTTTTACGGCGGGTTTAAATAGAAATATCGTCTTTCTACTGACACAACCCACTGTGCGGTACCCACCCACCGTCTTCAATAAATGGGCGAGAGGTAAAAAACACGTCCCTTTGATGTACTCAAAACAAAATAAGACGACACTCGAATGTGACGGTGAAACAATCATAAACGAAACAACCGGGAACAATCTTTTCTTATCAACATCTTTATCGAATATATATCACAAACGCTCACCCGTCTTTCGCAACATTAACATGTATAGTTTTGCGTTACACCCGGGTGAATTGGAACCATCGGGTCACATGAATTTCAGTGGGGTCAAGGATGCACGCGTCACCATGGACCTCGAATACGATGGGAGCCAAGGAACGTTCGACTTTGATGATAATTTCATCGAAGTACTCGGTATCCCACAAATGGATTTCCCTAAGCAGGTTATAATCATAGCAAAAAGTTACAATATGATGATAATCAGGAATGGTAAAGCTAAGGTACTTTTTTAGGTAGATTGTTTATTAAACAGAGTCAATTTATTGTTTGCTATATAATCAATGATGTTGTTCTTGATACACCATTTGATGAAATTCAACTGCGCGAGGGTTGTATGAATTTCATGAGATGTCCCCGGAACGGTATATGCAAACTTTTCAGATCGACAAAATGGGTCGAAGAGCTTTTTACTGTACCCATCAAGGCTTGACTTGTACGCATAATGCACGGTGAATATTTTGCCGTCATTAGTCTTATAGGATGTGTGATTTTTCTTCGCATAATTGGTGATGAACCATTCCAGATTTCGCAAAGAAATACCACTTGTTTTATCTAGTATATTCATTAATTTGGATCGATTATTTTCTTCGTCATAGAACGTGTTAATTGATGATAGTAGAATATCGGACTTACTCATTATTGAAAATAGTACTCAAATCTATAAGTTGTTTCGATTTATTACATTCTATACATTCGGGGGAAAATAAAACTTCGGGTCCATGGGTGTGACCATTACGACTCTCATGAATTCTCTGTCTAATGCGATTTCCCACATTTTTATGCTTTCCACAGTAGCCTTCATGTATACCCTTAAACGCACACCTCGAACCATCGGACTTTGTCCCTTTACACATCATATTCGCGGACAAGACTGGGACATCCCTCAGTAACAGGTCAAGAGAAATTGCATACTTTTTTGAAATTACAACAGCGTATTCAGTCATCAATATATCGATACGGTGTTTAAGTTCTTCATCGAACAGCCCAATAATTCTATCACTGTAGCTCATTACTTACTATTTCCTAGCTCGTATTTTTTAAATAGATCTTCAACGCTCTCTTCTCTTTGAATCCTCACCTGTTTAATACGTTCCCTGAGATCAACTACTTTACCCTCGCAATCGATACCATGTTTTTTACATTCCTCTATAAGGTCTTCTCGTTTCATGGTGCTCAGGGCAGGTTCCCGTTTTTTTGGTGGTGGTTTACACTGATTGATGAGTTCACCGAAGATTTCCTGCTTTACATTTTCGTAGAGTGGATCGAGTAAATCACACACAGGGTTTAGAAACTTATTAATGAAGTAATACTGGTAATCAATGGGAATGTTATGCTCCTCCACGTACTTGGGATCCTCCGATTTTTCAAATGCTTTAGCCTTTGGGTCACCCGTCTTCACGAGGAGATATGGAACACGGTCACCAGATTGTGGTTCGGATCCAGGTTTACGCATTCTCATCTTATTCACAACTTGAACATGCGCCTGATTGATATTCGCGGATTGGGGACTCGTGATAGACACAGAATTTCCAGCAACCTTGTAACTATCAGATAAACCCTGACTCAGTATAAGTTTCTCATTGGGGACATCACCGGAGAGAAGCTCGATCGCCCGTTCCTTCGCGAGTTCTTTGGGTGGACCAGTATCACTCGAAGTAAGGACAACATCAAGGAGTTCCTTACACACTTCTCTCATGTGAGGTGTGTTGTCTCTACGAACGAGCTGGAGACCCTTTACGTCTATATAATCCATGTGCATTTTCTCATCTTTACCCTTTGTCCAAAGTTTAGCGGCGTATCGTTTTTTTGAATATAGAAAGTATGGGCAATAGACCTTCTCAAGTTCCAAGTTATTCGGTTTTTTGAAGAGGGCGCTACACTCCTCTGCTGCCCTTTCACCAATCTCCCAGCTGTATTCAATCGCCTCTACACCTTTACGATCCCCTACATCAAACTCAACCATGACTGAATCTGTATCACCGTATCTCACTTTCGCTCCCGGGAAGTTAGCCTCGACGTAGGCTTTCGTCTCCTCGATCATCGCGCGCCCACGGAATGTCGTCGTTGAAGCTATCGGTACACATGGGAGAATACCCTTTCCAGCGCCAGTGAAGCCATACACGGAGTTCATCGATATCTTATACGCCAACTGTTTACCGTTATACACTTCCTTCATGTATCCAGTTGCAGAAGCCATGTCTTTTTTCGCCTTTTTACGGAACTGTTTGAGTTCAAGTAAAATACTGGGTAAAAGACTAGGAACATCTTGTGCGAATTTATACGTCTTATCCTTAATCTGGAAAGTCTCGTAGGTCACCCCTGGAATGTTTCCATAATCCTTTTCATTCATGACGTATGATGAGTAGCACAAATTATGCGCCATCATGATAGATGGGTACAGGGCTTCAAAATCCAATGCTGTGATTGGGGTATAGTACGCCCCTTTTTGTGCGTCGAGTACCGTAGCACCCTCGTATTGTTCTTCGGGTAATTGCCCATACCTAATCGTCGGAACCATGAAACCCATTTCCCTCGCCTTTTTCGACAACTGACTAAATACCTTAATCTGTTGACCTCTCTCGACCAGGAAACACATCGGAACCCAAGTCGCTTTAGCCATCTCCAGGAGATTGAGAAGAATGTACATCTTCTTCATGAGTTTATGTGGTAATAGGGTGTCTTTCATACAGTACTCAGCCACATCCCTTAACTTGATGGGATCACCTTCAGCGTATCGAGCGAACATCTCCTTTGGGGACATGTCAATTTTCTGGTCACCCAGGTATAATTTTGATACGTTATTGAGACTATACGAATCCAATTTGTATCCTTTTTTCACTTCATGGAACAGATCGAAAATGAAACGTCCCGACATTGGGAGTAATTTCAATACATTATCACCCAATGCACTCGAGCTCAACCTTTTAATGGTGATTTCACACACTTGACTCTTCAACTTCCCCATCCTAAAAAACTCCGGGTTACATCCAACGATGAAAGCTCTCGTGTAAATGTAATCAAAATCGAAACCAAAAATGTTCCATCCGGTCATGATATCAATATCCTTCTGATGTATGTACTGCTGAAATGCCTCGAGCATTTCCCGTTCTGTATCAAAACTCACTATCGTACACCCATCGAGGTTTGAATCGGTTTTCTTATAACAAAAGCAAGTCTTATCGTACGGTTCATCGTTACCGAATGTACATAGAGATACCGCGATTTGAAAGCATGCGTCATCCTTCACGTTTGGATTGGGAAATTTACCAGTAGAGCTGTTACATTCAATATCGAAAGACGCCACAACAAATGGAGCGATATCATCCCGGGGTACAGGTTTCAACGTAGTCCAGTCGTTACAGAAAAGATCTATATCAACTCTCGCGAGGTGTGAACGTACACAATCATCACCGGTCTTCAGCCAGCCAGTTGATTGGATACCAGTTCGGTGCATTAGTCTGAGAACCGGGTCAATATTCGATTCAAAAACTTTCATTCGCTGTGTACCAGATGATATCTGAATCGGGTTTTTCAGGAAATAGTCCACACGGCGTCGACTCCCGAGATTTTTGAAATCCAATTTCATGAACACAAATTCCTTATTATTTTGAAATCCCCAAACATCTTTGGCTTTCATCACTGAAAAAGAAACCAAGCATTCTGGGCACTTCTTGTCGATGAAATTATAGATTTCTTGTACAGTCTGCTGAGTGACGCGTTCAGAGAGTTTGATAAAGAAGTAAGGTGTAAATACTGTGGTCACACATACAGATTTTCCATGTTCAGTCTTCCCGAAAATACTGATTAAGTGTTCATCATCTGTATCTACCACTTCCCATGTGAGTGCTTGAAAATCGACACCCATCCCCGTTGTGTATACAATGAGCGAAAATTTTAATATCGTTTACTAATAAATGTCAGCTGCTTTAATTGACCTCGTTTCTGTGGGTGCTCAGGATGTGTACATCACTGGTCAGCCCGAGATAACTTTTTTCCGTCAGAACTACAAGCGGTACACTAATTTCTCCATCAAGCCCGAACGCCTTGATTACATCGGTACCTTCGGTAGCGGTAATGAAGTCACTATACCCATCAAGTCCAAGGGTGATCTTCTCAGTTACATATGGATCGAGGCGGAAAACATCGGTGCTACCGGTAGTTCCAACCTCGGTTTTTTCGATAAGGATGAAACGACCACTACTGAGTTCCAACTCTGGATCGGTGGACAGAAGGTTTCTCAAATCGACGCCTTGTACATTCAGGGTGTTCACAATCTCCTGTACAAGGATAACCAAGCTAAGGCGTCTTGCGCCGTAACCCTCGATGAAGTCCCCCAAAATGCTCTTGGCTCTTCCACACACGCGAACCACTACGTCCTTCCATTCTTTTTCAGTGATGACTGGACCAAGTCCCTTCCTCTCGTAGGTCTCCAGTATCACGAGGTCGAAATCCGCGTGAAGTGCCGTGGGGGTACGTTCGCGCCTAGCAACGTGAAAGTATTTGGTAACTACGTGTATCTCGATACCGATGAACGTAAATTCTTCGTCGACAATGAACACGAGATTCTCATCACCCAAACCCAATATCAACCAATGTCCGCGGCTGATACCGAAGTTGATCTTACGTATTTTAACCACCCCGTCAAGGCTCTTCACATCGTTTCCTCCGAAGCTGATACCAATAAATGGTCCACCAACTGGACGTTCGATACATCGACTTTATACATCAACGGTACACCACTCTTCGAGAATATGTCATCCACATTCCATCACAATGTCGTCCCAGAGATGCATTGCTCGGTTCTCCCCCACGATTCCCTGAGCACAATCTCTACATTCACATGGCCTTTCTGCCTCACCATGAACAAGTCTCAACCAACTGGTACTCTGAATTTTTCTCGCATCGATAACGCGAAACTCACTCTCAATGGTAACAGTGTGCGTAACGGTAACTTAGTGAGGGCGTATGCGGTCAACTATAACATTCTTCGCATCAAGAATGGTATGGGTGGTGTCGCTTTCGGCAACTAAGTCAAAGACAAAAAAGTATAAAATATGTAAAATGGTTAAATCTTCCTCACGACCCCGAAAAACGTCCAAGTTTGTAATCGATCTTGGACCAGAGATAGACAAGGTCGTCAAGAAGAAAAATGCGAAAATTAAGAAACAGAAACGTATCATCAAGGCACTAGAGAACGACCCAAAAATCAAAAAACACAAAGTGGTCATCGACAGTCTACAGAACCAACTTTCAGATGCAGAGAAGCGCGTAACCAGTCTTGAGAATGAGCTAAAGCGTTACAAGGTGAGTCGTGTGAGTATCACGAATAAGACAGTAGAGAACGCCTTTAAGAATTTACGAAATGGTCAGTCACTGTTTAAAATGAAAACACAGACGAAGAGGTTAATTGAGATGTCCGGTCGTTGGGAGGAAGCTCGGAAGATTCACGCACGAAAAATGTTATGTTAGCCTAAGTTGTTTATTTATTCTTATTATATATAACAATGGATCTTTATTATTGTAAAGCTTGTCAGAGGACCTATGATGGTCATGCACAGTGTTGTTTTGAGATGGAACATGTCAAAGTTAAAATCCATACAGATACTAAATGATACCAATCGTTTTGGTTGGTGGTCTCGCCGCTCTCACAGCGTACACTTATTTAGGTCAGAACCTCGTGTCCTCCAGGGAAGCCAAGAGACTCATTAAGGATGGTAAGATAAAGAGGGTTATCGATGTTCGAACTGCTCTAGAGTGGCGAGCCGGTCACTACCCTAGAGCCTTACACATCCCAGTGGATAAGATCAATGAAAAGACAACTACGGAACTCCCAAAGCGGGGATTACTCGTATACTGTAACACTGGACAGAGAGCTAGATTTGCGGCAGAGAAATTGGAAGGTCTAGGTTTTAAAGATGTATACTACATCGCTGGATTGTACACAAGCTTACTTTAGTTTGACCCCTAGGACCCTCCTCAATTTTTGGAGAACGAATGGGTCTGGTATAGACCTACCAGACTCGTACGCGTTAATTACACTCGTAGTAACCCCAATTGCGATTGCTAAATCTCTTTGTCTATTGAAACCTTTAGCAATACGTCCCCGTTGAATTATATTTGACATAGAGAGTGGTACCTTCTTATGGGTACCCAGCTCCTCATCCTCGAGTTTTTGCTCTTTCGTACGTTCATAATGCGTCGTTGTGTGTATCTGGTTAATGGGTGCAGCTTTACCTCGAATAATAAGCGGTTCCAAATCCTGGTGACTCATCTGTCTATATAGTACGTTTTGTTTTTAAGACTCTTTCTAGTCGTTCTTTTTCCTTCCGCATAAAGATCGTCAGTTGAATAACTTCACCTTGGAGGGTCACCTGTCCATGTTGTTTTGCCATAGTTACATTTTCGACTCTTACCAGGTCTACCCAAGACATCTTAGACTCTGGTGTTTTACTGTGATATATCGCTAGTACAGCCGCATCCCTCTTCAAATCTCTAGGAAGTTCCTCTCCCTCGTAACACACAACCACATGAGCACCTGGGTACCCACTCACATGCATCCACCGGTACCTGGGGTCGCTGGTATTCGTGAGTTGATCATTCTCTTTTGCATTTTGTCCAACTCGAACAGGTATATTACCTGATGCCGTGTATTCTAACATGATTAGTATTACATTTTCTTTTTTATGTTAGTAGTGGTCGATACGTCAAATCTAATATCTTCTAATTTTGATTCAGGTATTTTATACTGCTCAAACACCAAACTGATACGTTTACTTTTTGGATTTTTACAATATATGGGTTCTACACAATGTAGCGCATCCCCGCGAAATGTAAATTTTCTTCCCAATTTTGGTTTATATCGTCTTATACCAGATGAATCGACAGCACCAAATTTAGATAAACGTAAATGACCACCTTCATATGTATCAGGTAATTCGATATAGATGACAGTCACTGCTATTGGTAAATAATTACGACCCTCATTAGTTTTAGTTTGTTCTTCCAACGACACGTCATAATGAAAATCTATGGATCGCTCTATTTTGTCACTTGAAGGTTCTATCAATACGGGGTTGAATATATACGCGTTCGTACCAGGTATCCGAACCTGTTTAAACACTTCGTATATAGGTTTGAAAGTATCAGCAAATTTTTGTTCGTGTCGAGATGAGAACATTACTACGAACCCTTTCGTTTTTTCAAATCCATTTAGTGTGGATTTACCTGTATACTTATGTTTCGATACATAGTTGGACAATTCTTTACAACGTTCGGGTGTATAAAAGTTGTCTTGTATCTGAACAAACGGATACTCTGGATCATGACACCGTTCCATTTCCGCGTAAACATTAATGTCAAACACATATTCTTCTATTACCCAATGTAATACAAGTAAAAATATAAACATAAGTAATAGAACAGTTAAGGTGTACATGTGTTATAAAGGTATAAAATTAATATTATGATAAAACATAAATGCACGTCGTCCTTACACCCAGTCCTTCTATTACCCACAAGTATAGAGTGATTCTCCCAACCAAGAGAGCCATAGACTTTGGTCAGGTGGGGGTTCAATATTTCCCCGACCATCGTAATCCCCGTCTTATGCGTGCACAACTTCTTAGGAAAGGGGCTATCATTCCTAAGGAGCTGCGAATAGAGAGGAATCAGTATGAAATACAAAAGGGGATGTTGAACATTAAAGAAAGTACAGAAGAAGATTGGGAAGACTTCTTCAGAGCCGAATATTGGGAGAGATGGGTATTACACACTTACCCTAACGTGGATAAGGCTAAATTGTATATGACTATGAGTCAGGGTATACTTTTCATGCCTACACCCGAAGACCTATGGTTCGCTAATTGCCAGTAGACCCAAAACCCCCGTCACCCCTCTCAGTATCCTCGACGATACTAATCTCCTCAATTGGGGGTGTCTCACAACGCTCTAGAATGAGTTGCGCGATTCGATCACCCTTCTTGATTTCAAAGTCTTTCTCTCCATGGTTGAATAGAATGACTTTGATTTCACCGGTATAATCAGGGTCAATCACACCCGCACCAACAGTGATGCAATGCTTTGCGGCTAACCCCGAGCGGGGAGCTACACGACCGTATACCCCAGGTGGAAGAACCACTGTGATGCCAGTTCCTACGATTGCTCTTCCAGCCTGGCTAGGAACCATGGCATCCTCGGAGCTATATAAATCATATCCCACAGAACGATCAGACCCACGAGTAGGCACAATAGCATCGTAACAGAGCTTCTTGACCCCGAGGGACATCTACTTGTATCATGGCTCAAATCCTTAAGTCTGTGAGCATCTGTAGTATCGTCTCATGACCCTTCAGTGTAGCGTTAAATAGTGGTGTCATACCGCTGTATGACGCCTTGTTGGTGTCCGCACCCGCCTCGATCAATGATAGTACATCTTGCACATGACCGAATTGGGCGGCGATTAATATACCTAATTGCATCATATTTATAATAAGGCTAACATCCTTAAGTATTACTTGGCATACTTCTTTTTTTCATCATCGGTGAGCTCTCTCCACATTTCACCCATTTTCTTGCCGATGTCGGTGAAACCCATATCAGGGTTCTCTTTCACGATTACTGATCGCATCTTCTTCACGAAATTCATGTAAGCATTTGGTTTGCGCTTAGGCTTGGTCTTGTCGGTCATTATATTATTACTTATATTTTATTCTTTAACGCTGGATTTCGTTTTGTATATGTGAGTAGACAAATCCCACAACTGAAAATATTTATGAAATATTGACACCCGAGAACATGAAATTTTACAAAGATGTTTTCATTTGCGTAATAACTCATCATAAAAAAGGTCAAAATTGTTTCATAAAACACTCGTATCAATAAATTAGATACATGATACATGAGGTTTATATGGGTGTGTATATAATTCGTCCTAGGAATAATTCGACGAAGCGTTAACAATGTTGTGTCTATTTCAACCAATCCAACCAAACTTATGAGTTGAGATTCTTCTGGGTACATGAGAGGTCTAATCAAAGCCAATAAACAAACTATATGATGCGCTACGATTAGAGACTTATACGCGTGAATAACTCTTGGTTGGAGTGATATCCATATAAGATCGTATGACATATATGTAGTGACCGCATGTGTCAAAAACATTGGATATACGGTGTATCCAAATATCACCTCAGCTAGACATAATACAGAGAATGGTGCGAGAAACGTCAATGATGCCACATCATGAATAAGAATGGCTTGGTCCTTATTCATATTGTGATTATACAATATTCTTTTTATTCGATTTGCACTCAAAGGGTTTCGAACCCCTGACCTCAAGCTTACTAAGCTTGCGCTCTACCACTGAGCTATGAGTGCGTGTCACCTCCCACGGTGATTAGTATACACTTTAAATCTTTAAGCATTTGGGGGGTGGTTCAAATGATGTCTTTTCCTCGAGTTCCTTACGCTGTTTAAACTTTTTGATGTCAGCACCTTGACAATCATGTTTGGGTAGATGAATACAACTTGGACAGAAACTTCCCTCGCAGTATTGACAATCGATAGGAACCCCACACTTCTTCTTACACCTTTGGCACGGCATTTACTATAACTAGGATAAAGATTTTAAATGACCTTTGTTTAGAATGTCCCTCACTTACGCCTTTTATAAACCAATCCCGAGTGATTATATCCGTCTCAAGAACACACTAAAAAAATCTACGGTCGGGTATGGTATAGCGTTGAGCGCCTCTTATTTCATCACACAAGGTGCCGACCAGGGTGTATCCACAGTCATCGGGGCTACTGCATCCTATGCGTATGTCAGTCTTCTATGTGATCGAGTAGATACATTTGAAAAGTCTGCATTTCAGAATCAGTTCTTAGCACCGTTGAGCGCCGCTGCTTTTGAAGTGTCATGGAATAATGCACCTTTTGCGTTCGACTTTGATTATGGAGCTACATTTGTAGGCTTTCTCGCATATAAATTCGCACTCTCCACCATTCTCTATGAAACCGTGAGGGAAATGATGATTGGGGACAGTGAAGCCTTCTATGACACAGAGGAGAAGATATACAATGACCTTAGCGATGATGATAATTAAATACGATACGCTGCGACGTTCAATCTAGAAAGTTCGCGTGCAACCTTAACAACACGACGAGGGGACATGGTTCCCGCATTCAGGCGGTTCACGAGCTTCATCTTGGCACTCCCAGAGAGACCCTTCATCGCCCTGATACGCTTGATACCTTCATTCTTGGTGATGGGTTGAGCCTTCTTAGAGGGTTTCACATTCAGTTCCCTTAGTTTCTTGATGTTGGCATTCGTGGTCACCATACCCTTCATAAAACTGGTCACAATCTTTTTATCAATTGCAGCCTTTCGGAGGGGGGTCGTCTTCTTAGCGGCAGCGCGCTTCTTAGCCGCCTCTGGGTACAACTTCGCGAGGGGGACATTGTTCATACCATCGTTGCTGGACTTGGCCTTAGCCTTGATGGAACCACATAACTGCTTGACAGTCTTCTTCTCAGTGTTGATACCATACTTCTTGGCAACCTTCACCACATCTTCCTTCTTGTGGAGACGACATTTACGCTTACCGAGTTTGAGATCACCCGCCTTGTCCACAGATACGAGTACTGGGGTCATTGTTTAGTTATTACAAAGAAAAAAGTATAGCACGAGCTCGAACCCTTTCTATATCTATGGTGCTTCCAATTACTTCTGGGTATGGCATAATCCTAAAAATTTCAGTATCCAATTCAAACGATAAATCAGTATTCCCTTCACTTCTCAATAGTTCCTCAATCTCGAGGACACGTTTCTGTTTTTTTGCTTTCGAGAGTTTCTTAATCTCGATGATACGTTCCCTTTTCTCACGCTCTGCAAGAATTGAGATCCACCCCCACACTTCACGTTGCATATCGGGGCATAGTGGTGCAGTAGCCTGACAGAAAGCAATACGGATAAGGTTAGACATTTAAAAAACTCTAGTATTCCTGTTCGACTTAAGTGTTTAAAGAGGAACAAATATTTCTTTATATATGACCTGGTGTTTCACTAAGAGAGCTTTATCAGGTGTTGATGATTCTATACCATTTTTCAGTCTACATAATTATAAAGGGTATGCTAAAATATTGAGTGTGTATGACGGTGACACTTTTAATGCAGTTATCATGAAGCATGGTCGTCCCCTTAAATTTAAGTTTCGCACACTCGGATACGATTCGGCTGAGATGAAACCCGGTCTCAATATGGAAGGACGAAATGAACATATCCACTTAGCCAAACTCGCACGAGATATGTTTAAACAAGAATGTGGTTTTGATGATCGAACTACCCCTAGACTATGGAACCCATTCATGTGCAGAAATAAAGTAAATGGTTGGGTGTGGATACAATGTTACAAAAATGATAAATATGGTCGTCCTCTCGTAACTGTATATCGTCGTAAGGGGGATAAATTATCCGTTAATCAGAAAATGATAGCATCAGGAATTGTAAATGTTTATGATGGTAAAACAAAAGCGGTGTTCAAGTAAATTATTGGTATTTATTAAAAGGGATGAAAGTTGTTATACTCTTCTATGTCTATGTACTCTCTCAACTGGAAAAAAAACCTAAAAAAAAGGCATCTTGGATTTAATTCATCTCACCAGTTTGGAGGAACTTGTCGATCCTGTAGGCGATACCCTTCCCTATACCCTTCACCTTTTTTGGACCCTTTGCGAGTTCCGCACCACTCGTCACCTCATAGTCAAGGTTATTGATGACGTCGGCAGCGTTCCTGTACACACGAACCTTGAAAGGGTCTTCGAGGTCGTCAGCATATTCAATGAGGGCTCGTGCGACTTCCTCGTTGGTGGAGGTACCCTCCTTCTCAAGTTTCTTAACTTTACCAGTCTCAAGGAACTCGTCAATGATCTTAGCGGCACTCTTACCAATACCCTTGACCTTCTTAGGACCTTTGGAAAGTTCTTCACCACTCTTCACCTTGAAAGGTAGAGATTGGATCGCGTCACCAACCGTGCGGTAAGCGTTCCTCTTGTGTGAATCATCCTCGAGGGATGCGAGCTTGTCGAAAATATCCACAAGCTCATTGTTATATGAAACGAAAAATGAGGAGTCCGACTCTTCGGACTCTTCGGACTCTTCGGACTCTTCGGACTCTTCGGACTCTTCGGACTCTTCGGACTCTTCGGACTCTTCGGACTCTTCAGAGTCGTCAGACTCTTCGATGATCTGACCTTCAGTGGAAGCGACGGATTCTTCATCATCAAAATACTCACTGAGGAACTGATCAACTTTGGAAGCAATACCCTTTCCGATACCACGAATCTTGAGGAGGCTATCACCATTCCTCACTTCAAAGTCAAGGGTAGCAATGATTTGAGCGGCTGTTTCATATGCACCCGTCTTATGAAAGTCAGAAGTCATTTTACCAAGCTCCTTGAGATGTTCAGCGATTTCCATGTTTAGGGTATGGGTCTTGGTTCGCGCAGTCGTCTCAAAAAGAGATGGTTTTTCAACCTCATTGAGAACAGCCCCAACCTTTTGAATTGATTCCTCGAAGAGTCGTCGTCTCCAAAGAAGGTCTTCGGATTCCTTCTGCATCCTCTCAAGTTCCTTGATCTTCCCAGCTTGTTCCTTACAGAGATCCTTGAGATACGCGTGCTCGTTGAAAAGGTTTTGGATTTCGGTAATAGCGTTCATGTTTGTAGATGATATACATTACACGAGGCAAACGTTTAACTTAGGTTTCATATTCAAATACAAATGATGTATTTGGTTCGTCGTCGATATAAAGAATAAGAACTCCCAATTGATATATGTATGGGCGACAAAAAGCTATACCAATCAGGAACTCAGATATAGAATTTTATCCATTTAAGAATATAATTTAAAGTTATATGGAACATATTCAAAATTAAAGAGATTGATTACAATAAGTTTGAAAAGGAAAATAAATGGGCTATTCGTCCGGAGCATAAAGATAAGGACCCTTAAATAATAAATGTCTCTCGCACTTACTTTCACCATCCCATTTGTACGTAATGTTAGAACCCGTGTATTCACTGACCCTGTACAGTATGATGTAGAAATCAACGCAGCTCGGGGGTTTAAATTTCCTAAAGAAACTAAAAATAAAACCAAGTCTAAAAAAATGAATCACACCATTCGCGTTGAGAATGGTGTCACTTATGACCCCGATCAATTTGATGTCGAAGAAAATGTAAAAAGGCACATACCTAATTGGTAATCACCTCAAGTTTGAATTTTTTACCGAATCCCTCTATACGAATCTTCCCCTCATCCACAAGACGCTTAATCTTGCGACCAACCTCTAGGTTGTCGTCATACGCTTTATCGTGTTCTGAACTAGCTGGTAAATTTGGTATGAACATGTTAAATGCCACCATTTTCTGAGCCATTGAGAGTTCTTTATCTTGGAGTATACCTAAAAGGTTTTTGGGAATCTTGGAAAGATCCATTTTAGATAGACTTGAAAGATCCATTTGAATATGATCGTTTGTGTTCTTTAACCACTTAAGTCAAGTCACTTCCCCGAATATTCCCATCTCACAACTCACAATGGAAACTATCCAGAAAATTTGCGAAGACAACGATGAAAAATGGTTCCTGACTCATAACTACACCAAGTTATCTTTAGCTCATTTAGAATGTGACGGTGAATGGGAACG
>Ga0222645_100506_pt1 | contig 21889 bp, 21 predicted proteins | sample AntAcemetagen292_FD_179881 | JGI IMG/M metagenome (GOLD analysis project Ga0222645, IMG submission 179881) | Saline water microbial communities from Ace Lake, Antarctica - #292 | ecosystem: Environmental > Aquatic > Non-marine Saline and Alkaline > Saline | place: Antarctica: Ace Lake | collected...
CGGCGGTGGATGCGTCCGCGCCGCGTTGCGCCCACGCTTGTAACACTGGGCACAACTGCCCGCATCAAGCCAGAGGCGCGGGGTGTTTGCCTGATCATTGCACCGTGGAATTACCCGTTCAGTCTTGCCATTGGGCCGTTGGTATCTGCGCTTGCGGCTGGCAACAGCGTAATTATCAAACCGTCTGAAATGACACCGGCCACATCTGCAGTAATCACACAATTGATCACACAAACGTTCGCACCCGACCTTGTGACAGTGGTTGAAGGCGGCGTCGATGCATCCCAAGCCCTTCTTGCATTGCCGTTCGACCATATATTTTTCACCGGAAGCCCCGAAGTTGGTAAAATCGTGATGGCGGCCGCGTCAAAAACCCTCGCATCTGTCACGCTGGAGCTGGGGGGGAAATCACCCACAATCGTCAGCGCAGATGCCCATCTGAAAAATGCCGCAAAGTGGATCGCGTTTGGCAAATTTGCAAACGCAGGCCAGACCTGCATCGCACCAGACCACATTTTCGTCGATCGCGCCGTGAAAGACGACTTTTTGACAGCCCTGCGAGACCGGATCACACAGTCTTATGGACACGGGGCACAAAGCCCCCATCTTGCCAAAATAGTTAATGACCAACACGCACAACGTCTATCCGGGTTGTTAGGCGATGCTGTCAGCAAAGGCGCAAAAATCACACTGGATGGTACAGCGCAGGGGCGCAATATCGGCCCAACCCTGATCGAAGCGGTCACACCTGAAATGGATATCAGCAGTGCGGAAATCTTTGGCCCGATCCTGCCAATCATGACATATGACGACATTGATACCGTGCTTCAACAGATCAACGCGCGGCCAAAACCGCTCGCGCTTTATGTTTTTGGTAAATCGCGTGCGCACAGTGATAAAATCATCGCCGCGACCAGTTCTGGCAGTGTCGGGGTTAATTTAACGGTTGCGCAATTCACGCATCATGGCCTGCCGTTCGGCGGTGTAAATTCATCAGGGATCGGGTCGGCGCACGGACATTTCGGATTTCAGGCCTTTAGCCATGATCGCGCAATCCTATCCAATTACGCATCTGTGCTATCGCTGGTTTTTCCACCCTATACACACCGGGTGAAACGTCTGATCGGTTTCGTGAAACGGATTTTGGGTTAAAAATATGTATGACTATATTATTGTGGGCGCGGGGTCTGCGGGATGCGTTCTTGCCAACAGGCTTTCTGAAAATCCCGAAACCCGCGTTTGTCTGATAGAGGCAGGGACACGCGACTGGAATCCTTTGATCCATATTCCGCTTGGGCTTGCCGTGCTGGCTCGCAGCAAACGGGTCAATTGGGCCTATCATACTGCGCCAGAACCAGCACTGGACAACAGACGCCTATTTTGGCCAAGGGGCAAAACATTGGGTGGATCAAGTTCGATCAACGCAATGATTTATGCACGCGGGCACCCCGCAGACTATGACGGTTGGGCAAAAGCCGCGGGTCCAGACTGGGGCTGGGACCGTGTGCGCGACTTATTTTTACGCATGGAAGGCAACACTGCTTTATCAGATGCACACCATAATACCGATGGCCCGCTGTCGGTCAGCAATTTGCGCGACATTAACCCCATGAGCCGTGCATTTGTACACGCAGGGATTGAATCCCAATTTCCATCTAACGCCGACTTCAATGGTGAAACCCAAGAAGGAATAGGCTTTTATCAGGTCACGCAACGCGACGGAAAACGGTTTAGTGCCGCGCGCGCGTTCCTTGACCCTGTGCGGCACCGCGCAAACTTAACGCTAAAAACTGGCGCACAAGTTGAACGGGTTCTATTTGAGGGACGCCGCGCTATTAGCGTGGCATTAAAAGGGCATGATGTACTGCTCAATACGGGTGGTGAGGTTATTTTGTCAGGTGGCGCTGTGAACTCCCCACAGCTATTGATGCTATCGGGCATAGGCCCCGCAGCAGAGCTTGCGCGGCACGGTATCGCTGTGTTGCACGACGCCCCTGAAGTTGGTGAAAACCTGGCAGATCATCTTGATATCACCGTTATGTCATCAACCAAAGGGCGAACACCGATTGGAATTGCGCCCAGTTACCTGCCACGCGCCCTAAAAGCGGTTTGGAAATTTGTAACAAAAAATACAGGCGAGCTTACATCCAACGTCGCGGAAGCTGGTGGATTTGTGAAATCAGACGCAACACAAGACCGCCCAAACCTTCAATTTCACTTTTTGCCGGCCTACTTGCGCGACCACGGGCGCAAACTCTCATGGGGGTATGGTGTTACCTTACATGTCTGCGATCTTTTGCCAAAAAGCAGGGGGCGCATCGGCTTGAACAGCGCTGATCCACTTGCGCCTGCCCGCATTGAAGCCAATTACCTTAGTCATCCAGACGATATTTTTGTCCTTCTTAACGGGTTGAAACTGGCCCGCCGGATCATGGCTGCACCGGCACTCGCAACGCAACTTAAAGATGAATTGCTTCCGGGAAAATCAGTACAGACAGACCTGAATCTGATCACAGATATCAGAGCGCGCGCAGAAACAATTTACCATCCCGTTGGCACCTGCCGTATGGGTCAAGACCAAACTGCCGTCGTCGATCCAACCGCCCGCGTGCGCGGCGTTGACGGGTTACGTGTGGTCGACGCATCTATTATGCCATCCATTATCGCCGGAAACACCAATGCACCGACCATGATGATTGCGCAAAACGTGGCTGACATGATGCTGAACGCATGAAATTTATGCCAGTTAAACGCGCGCTGGGTGCTTTGGCTTCGCGATATTTCTTTTGCAAAACCTGTCGCCATCCGGGCAAAAATCGGTGTCGCCAACGCCCGTAAAAAGCCAGATTTTTCGCACATATATACGCCCCAAGATAGAGCGGCTCTAGTCAACTTCAGACACCGGAACACCCGGCTTTATCTGGAAAAAACCTGACAATATCTTACATGTTTTTGAAATATAAAATTATTATATACCAGTGACTTAAGATAGCTTTATGCTTGCTTGATAGTGTCTAAAAACTGCGCTAACATTATTTGATATTCTATCATCAGGTGCAACGCACCACCAATGAAAAGAGGCGGTTATGGCTAAGCAACTTTTGATCTACGAACGGGCAGTTCCCGTATCGACAGAAGCACACAAAGACTGGTGTGTAAAAACCGATGAATCATATCATTTCGCAAAAGACATTAACTCGGTGCCAGTTCTTGCAGCGGAATTCGCAGTTTGTGCGCTTGAAAACGCAATTGTGTTTGCTGGCGAAGATGGCGCGTTGTTCCCCTCTGTTATTTTGGGAATGGAAGCGGAAAAAAACGCCCACGTAAAAGAAGACGGTACGTGGAACGGGCTTTATGTTCCTGCATTTTTACGCCGCTACCCGTTTGTGTTTTCAAAATCCGAAGACGGCGCGACGTTTACGTTGTGCATTGACGAAGAATTCGACGGATTCAATAATGAAGGGCTGGGCGAACGTCTGTTTGATGTCGAAGGCAAGCGCACGCAATATCTGGAAACGATGTTGCAGTTCATCCAGCAATACCAAAACCAGTTCACGCGGACACAGGAATTTGCCAAAAAGTTGGCAAAGCTTGATCTGTTCGAGCCAGCGACAGCACAATTTCAGATCGGCGACAAAAAATCTTCGCTTGCTGGTTTTCAGACAATCAGCCGTGAAAAACTGAAGGCGTTGTCACCTAAAAAATTGAAGGATCTGTTGGATGAAGACGAGCTCGAGCTTATCTTTCTTCATCTGCAATCGTTGAATAACCTTACCCCGATGGCGCGTCGGCTTTCAGCACAAGCGGTCTAAGGTAACATCACTTTACAAAAAGGCCGGTTCAATTTGAACCGGCCTTTTTTGTTGTCAAATAAGCATTCGCTTAGAAACGATATGAAATAACGATTTTCGCTTGTGTGCTTGAGCTCGCGAAATATGCGGAACATTCCGCAGGAGTTGCACTGCCACATGCCGGGGTCGCGTCGTTGTTCAAAATAGGTGCCGCAACCGTTGGAAGCGCGTAATGCATCAATTCAAAACGGGCAATCACGTCTTCCCGAAATTCCCATTCAACACCGCCACCAACGGCCAGACCAAACAGGTTTTCAGTCGTTTGCGCACAGATAATCGTCGTACAATCCGACGTGCCACCATTCAGGTCACGCATAATATATGACCCGGTTCCCAGAACGGGCCCACCAGTCGCATAAGCCAATAGATCACCGTTCGCGATACCAGCCCGCCCCAGGAACGAAACCAATGTCATCTTATTTTCAAACTGAAACCCGTCCGATCCAGACGGGTTCGACGCAATCAATTGTGACGATTGCAAACCGGCGTTCACGTCCACTTCAAGCCCCAGAACCAAGTCGCCTTGGCGCGGTGCGAAATTATACCCAAGCTTGAATCCGCCCGCAGGAACCAAGGCCGAAATTGGCGGTGCATCATTGGTGATCGTATCGGTGAAATCGGATGCTTCTACATTGAACATCGCTCCCGATACATAGGCACTGCCGTATGCCCCACCCCACGCAACTGCATCTTGCGCATGTGCTTGCGATGAGCCAAGCGCCAGAACTGCCACCATGCCCGCGACTGATGTTTTCATTATAGTCAAAGTCATTGTTCGTCCCCATTTTAGTCTATTTTTTCTCGCTTGCGGTCAAAACATCCATCATTTTGATGATCTATTTCCCAATATATCCGCCCGCGATGTTTGCGTCCGACCCGCTCATGACAAACACACCACCCGCTTCGGCAGGTCGCGTGCCAGCGGTATTTCCACCAAAAAAGTTACCTTGATTATTGAATTTCGGATCAGAGCCAAGCACCACGCTAGTTTTTTCTGTGGTTCCATCATAAATTTTCAATGTACCGCCGCTAAATCCGGTGCGATTACCAGACAAGGACATATTCGTAATTTCAATCTTGTCGAATGACGGCGCATCAAGGTCTTCAATCGTAACAGAAACATCAGGTGAATTGCCGAAATTCGCAGTAATCATACTTGTTCCGGTGCTCGATACCGCCTCGCCTCCGGTGCCCAATGTAGCGCCCTGAATAAATGCATCACCCGTGTAAGAGGCCGATCCTGTCGACGGAATGGCCGACGGTTTCGTCGTTCGACCCTGAAAATATCTCGCGCGGCCAATTGCTTTGGCAACTGAACGATCCGCTTTTGACCTTTGAACTTGACCGCAACGCGACGGAAAAAAAACTGATCGCCACCCAGCTTGCGCAGACAGCCGCCTCCGGCACTGCGCTTGCCCAAAACCAGATACTGGCCGCACGGGCCAACCTGATTGCTATCCGTCAAAAAGAACTGAGATCAATCCAGACAGACATGCAGATATCGGCCCCGTTTGACGGTGTTCTTACGCAAGACCATATGGCGGTTGTTGACGGGATGTGGATTGCACGTGGCGCACCACTCACGCGGATTTCAAATTTTGCGACACGCGCGTTGGTGGTTTATATTCCTGCCAACTTGCGCAGCAAAATCGACCCCGACCACACAGCCAGATTTATCGCCACACACGGCGAAATCAAACTGGATAATCTGCAGCTGACGTCCATCAGCAATCAGGTCGCACGACAGCTTGAAGAAGCCGAATTCATGCAGGGGTTCGGTGGCCCCATTCAAGGGTCTGCAACAGATAAAAACAGCCCGAAAGAAAATTGGCATCGTGCGTATTTTGCGCCCGTCACGGACCCGATGCTTCCGCTACTGGTTATTAGCGGGTCTGCGGTTGTTGTGCTGAAACCCGAATCGCCGGCCACGCGTATCTGGCGGCGCGTTTTGCATGTCCTCACAACAGAGCTTGCCCGCTAACCGTTTAAACCCACTGCTGCCAACGTCTGTGCGCAGATCAAAATTGCACCGTTGACGGCATGATGCTGCTCGCCTAACGTTCGCTTACCGGGGGCGCCTAACGGCTGAGATGTACCCTTTGAACCTGAACCAGATAATGCTGGCGGAGGGAGGGTCGTTGTCGCAGCGTTGCGGTCTTCCTTTTTTTCGCCTGTCGGAGAAAAGATCGTGAAACCAGACGAAATCCTTGCTGCTGTCCACACCCAGTCACCATTGGTGCAGTGTATTACAAATTATGTGGCGATGAACATCGCAGCCAATGTCGTTCTTGCAGTCGGTGCATCCCCTGCGATGGTTCACGCCGAGGCAGAGGTTGCGGATTTTGTGCCCATTAGCGGTGCATTAACGATCAATATCGGCACCTTGTCGCCGTCATGGGTCGGTGCCATGCAAAAGGCGGCGGATACCGCGGTTGCATCAGGTATTGCGTGGGTGCTGGACCCTGTGGCGCATTTCGCAACACCCTACCGCCGCGGGGTTGTGCAAGACTTGCTTGCACGAAAGCCCACAATTATTCGCGGCAATGCATCGGAAATACTGGCGCTGAATGGTGCGGCAACCGCAGGCAAAGGCGCCGACAGTGGTGACAGCGTAACCGACGCAGAAGGTGCGGCCACAGCCTTGGCCTTGGCGCAGGGATGTGTGGTTGCCGTAACAGGCGAGGTAGATTTTGTGACCGACGGCATCCGTTGCGCGCGCGTCTCGGGCGGATCGGACATCATGCCGAAAATCACCGCCATGGGCTGTTCGCTTACGGCCATGACAGGTGCGTTTGCCGCTGTGGCCCCGCCGTTTGATGCAACTGTCGCAGCGCTTTCTACATTTGCTGTGGCAGGCACCCGCGCCGCAAAAACCGCCCATGGTCCGGGCAGTTTTCAGGTTGCGTTTTTAGATGCGCTTGCACAGATAACTCCTGCTGATCTGGCGCAGGATGCCAATATCCAATGGCTGTGATGCGTGCGGATCTGCGGCTGTATCTGGTAACGGACCCTGCGTTATGTGCGCAGATGGGTGTGGTTGAAACCGTCCGCCGCGCCGTGGCCGGCGGTGTCACCATGGTACAACTGCGCGACAAATACGCCACAACACCGCAGCGCACTGAACTAGCGCGTGCATTAATGGACGTCTTGAAAAGCACAGGCGTGTCGTTGATCGTGAATGACGACATCGAGGCTGCGGTTTTATCAGGGGCCGATGGTGCGCATATCGGCCAAGGTGACGTATCACCACACCGCGCGCGTGCCCTGCTGGGACCAGACCGCATACTGGGGCTGTCGTGCGAAACCCTACAAACAGTCGCCGCGGCCAAGCACGCGCCGGTGGACTATCTCGGGCTTGGCCCGGTTTTTGCCACAGGCACCAAATCAGACCACAAGCATCCGATCGGAATGGCGGGGCTGGCGACGCTTGTCGCGGCCACGCAGTTTCCCAATGTGGCCATTGGCGGCTTAAACCCGGATCATAGCGCACGTGTCTTGGCTACGGGCGCAGACGGCATGTCGGTTGTATCCGCCATTTGCGGACAACCCGATCCACGCGCAGCCGCCGCATCGTTTTTCCCGACAAATCAGCGAGGTGCGCCATGATCCGCAATGTGCTTTCGATCGCGGGATCAGACCCGTCAGGCGGGGCAGGTATTCAAGCCGACATCAAGGCGATATCGGCCAACGGCGCCTATGCGATGGCTGCGATCACTGCGCTAACGGTGCAAAACACCCAAGGCGTCAGCGGTCTGCACCTGATCCCGCCCGCCTTTGTCGCTGACCAGATCACCGCGGTTTTCGCAGATATTCGTGTGGATGCAGTCAAGGTGGGGATGATCGCCAACGCCGAGATTGCCCGCGCGGTGGCCGGTGTTTTGCGGTTGCATCCTGATGTGCCGGTTGTGTTGGACCCTGTGATGATTGCCAAAGGCGGCGCACCACTGTTGGACGCACATGCCATCGCAACCCTGCGCGATGTTGTGTTGCCATTGGCCGATGTTTTAACCCCGAACCTGCCAGAAGCTGCGCATTTGCTGGGCCTGCCCTGCGCCACCACACGGGATGCGATGATTACCCAAGGTCGTGCACTTTGCGCGTTGGGACCAAACGCGGTGTTGATGAAGGGCGGGCATCTTGATGCGACGGACAGCCCTGATGTTCTGGTCACCAAGCGGGGTGAGCATTGGTTCAACGCGCCGCGCACTGCGACCAGAAACACCCATGGCACCGGCTGCACCCTGTCGGCGGCACTGGCTGCACAAATCGCGCAGGGCCTGTCCGTTCCCGATGCTGTCGGCGTCGCAAAAACCTATGTCGCCATGGCCATTGCACATGCTGAAAAACTCACCGTGGGGACGGGCCATGGGCCCACCCATCATTTCGCAAACCTTTATCGCTAACGAAAGATCACACATGAAACTGACATCCTTGACCACGGCCCTCTCACTGTTCGCATCGCCCTTGTTGGCACAGGACAAAATGACATTGATGCTGGACTGGTTCGTCAATCCGGATCACGGACCGATCATCATCGCCCATGAAAAAGGGTATTTTGCAGATGCAGATCTTGAGGTCGAAATTATCGCCCCCGCCGATCCGTCAACGCCCCCTAAAATGGTCGCCGCAGGGCAGATCGATCTGGCAATTTCCTATCAGCCACAGTTGCATCTGCAAATCCACGAAGGCCTGCCCTTGCTGCGCGTCGGGACGCTTGTTGCGACCCCGCTAAATTGCCTGCTGGTGCTGGAGGATGGCCCGATCACAACCCCCGCTGATCTGAAGGGGCGCAAAGTCGGGTTTTCGGTTGGTGGCGTCGAAGAAGCCGTGCTGGGGGCCGTGTTGCGCACCCACGGCCTGACGCTTGATGATATTGAACTGGTCAATGTAAACTGGTCGTTATCGCCGTCATTGATGTCAGGTCAGGTGGATGCGGTCATTGGTGCGTTTCGTAATTTCGAGTTGAACCAGATGGACATTGAGGGCGTGCCGGGCCGGTGTTTTTACGTCGAAGAAGAAGGTCTGCCACCCTATGACGAGTTGATTTATGTGGCCAATGCCGACACGATGGACCGCGACATGATTGCACGGTTTCTGGCAGCCACGGAAAAAGCGACGCAGTATATTGTGAACCATCCCCAAGACAGCTGGGAGATTTTCGCAGCCACATCACCGGAACTGCAGGATGAACTGAACAAGCGCGCTTGGGTCGATACGTTGCCGCGGTTTGCCCTTCGGCCCACGGCGATGGATGTCGGGCGATACGCTCGGTTCGAAACATTTTTGCATGATGCAGACCTGATCCCGCGCATCAATGATGTTTCCACCATCGCCGTTGACGTGACCGCCCCATGACCCCGCCAGACTATGGCCGTACCTTTGCCGCGTTACGCGGTGGCTGCGATGATGACTGGACGGCGTATACCCGTCACGCCTTTGTCGCAGGCCTAGAGGATGGCACCCTGCCCCGTGCATCATTTTTGCATTACCTGATCCAAGATTATGTGTTTCTTGTTCACTTCGCCCGCGCATGGTCGTTTGCAGTGGTCAAATCCGAAACACTGGACGAGATGAAGGTCTGTGCCAGCACTGTGGACGGTTTGGTCAATTATGAAATGGAACTGCACATCAAAACATGTGCGGCGGCGGGCATTGACGCGGCGACGTTATTTGCGGCCAAGGAAGACACCGCAAACCTTGCGTACACACGGTACGTCATGGATGCGGGGCTACAGGGCGATTTTCTGGACCTGATTGCCGCCTTGGCGCCCTGTTGTTTTGGCTATGGCGAAATCGGCCAACGGCTTGCGAAAACATCCGCACCAGATACGCCCTACGCCGATTGGATCGCCACCTATAGCGGGGATGATTACCAGCAAGGCATGGACTCCGTCGGGCGCATGCTCGATGCTGCGGTGGTGCGCCGATTGGGACCGGATTTTCAGAACACCCCGCGTTGGGCACAGGTGCAAACCCGCTTTACCACCGCGACCCGGCTCGAGATCGGGTTCTGGGACATGGGGTTGCGCGGCACATGACAAACGCCCCCGGCATCACCTTGCAAGGCCGTTACCGCATCGGTCAACAAACGCTGTTCGATGCGGCAGCGGTACGCGTTGCGGCGGGTCAGTGGACGTGTCTGCTGGGCCGGTCCGGCGTTGGCAAATCCACAATCCTGCGTTTGATCCTGGGGTTGCAAACAGCCGGGCAGTTTGACGGCACGATTGCCGCCGATGACGGGCAACCCATTGAAGGCCGGGCCAGCTATATGGCGCAATCAGACCTGTTGCTGCCGTGGCTTACACTGCGCGAAAATGTGGTCTTGGGGGCACGGTTGCGCGGCGTTGCCCCTGATTTGGACATGGCAGACGCGATGATTGCGCGCGTCGGTCTGACAGCGCATCACACCAAAAAACCAAGCGCACTGTCGGGCGGGATGCGGCAACGCACGGCCCTTGCGCGCACGTTGATGGAACATCGCCCGATTGTGTTGCTGGACGAGCCGTTTTCGGCGCTTGATGCGGGCACGCGTGCAGATATGCAGGATCTGGCCGCCAGTGTTCTGGTCGGCAAAACAGTACTGCTGGTGACACATGATCCAGCCGAAGCTTGCCGCCTCGGGCACCGTATTGCGGTGTTGACCCCCACGCGCACGCTTCCGTGGCAGGTGCCGGATACGGCGCCTGTGCGACAAGCAGGGGACCCGGCAACGCTTGCGGCACAGGCGGCATTGCTTGCACATCTCAGGGCAACAGCGTGATCCGGTTTCGCTATGCACTGGCGGCAACATTGATCGGGCTGGGGATCTGGCAAATTGTGATCTGGGCGACAGGTGCGCCACATTATATTTTGCCCAGCCCATGGCGGGTCGCGACCACAGGGTTCGAGAACAGAGCATTAATTGCGCACCACGCGATTGTCACAGGCACCGAAGTCATTTTAGGGTTGTTGATCGGCGCGACATTGGGGGCGTTAACCGCCATACACCTTGCGGCATCGCAAAGGTTATCGCGCATGGTCATGCCGCTTTTGGTGTTCACCCAAGCCGTGCCTGTATTCGCACTGGCGCCAATTCTAACACTTTGGTTTGGATACGGAATGGCATCAAAGGTCGTGATGGCAGTGCTTATTATCTACTTTCCCGTGACCGCATCATTCTACGACGGGCTGATGCGCGTCACACCTGCACTGCTGGATTTGGCGAAAACAATGGGGGCCAGCACGGCGCAAACCATGTTGCGCATTAAAATTCCATACGCATTGCCGTCGTTGGCATCCGGGTTAAAGCTTGCGGCTGTCTATGCCCCCATCGGGGCCGTGATCGGGGAATGGGTCGGCTCGTCCCAAGGACTTGGATATTTGATGCTGCTGGCGAACGGCAGAGCGAAAATCGACCTGATGTTCGCCAGCCTGATCGTGCTTGCGGTGCTTACTGTCGGGTTGCACAAACTGGTTTGCGCACTTGCAGACCGGATGAACACCTTAGCGTAAACTTCGCAGACGGCATACAATGTCACATCTGCGCCTTGCCGCCCAGCGCCTGCCATTTCAAATCGCCGGTATATCGCTGCGCCATATGCCCTTTTTCATCAAGCAAGAATAGATGCAGCCAACGATTGTCAAATAACGCCTTCACATCACGATTTTGCGCAAGAACGTCGCTAACGGCATCCGCAGGGGCGGCAACACATACTGACAACCGCAACGGATCATGCGCAAAACGGGACCCGTCATGCACCGACTGCAGCGGCAACCCTGTGCGAAGATTACCACCGTTGCCTTCAACAACACCGATGCCGCCCGTTACGTTATGCAGCAATTTATTACCTGCCCCAAATACATCAGGCGCCACAACAGACCCGTAATATTGCAAACTAATCCAGCTGGCGACCACAACAGGCGCTGTCAGGATCAGGTTCAGTACGCCGAATTCATTGTCTTTGGTCCAGTCGTAATCGTGCAAAAACGCACGCCCCGCCAAGTGTTTGCCACGGGTCATGTTGCGCGGTGCGGCAATCAATGCGCTACATCCCGCCAATGCCCATTCCGGACGGGTTTCGGCCCAGTCGGTGCTGCGGGCGTTGATCGTGGCGTCCGTTGTCGCACGCGGAAGCCGCAAAGCGCGTTCAGCGCGTGTGGTATTGCCGGCACTGACCAGCAAACCTTTTGCCTGACTTACCAAAGTCGCAGGTCCGGTCTGGCCCGTGTCCGTATCGAACAAGGTTACAATGTCGGTGGTTGTATCGTGCAAACCGGCCATAAATACAGTATCATCCGGCACAAGGATCCCACCAGCGACAAGTCCGGCACGGACCTTTGGGTCATTAAGCATAGCCGCCAACAACCGCGCATTTACATCCCCTTTGTAGCCACCGCAGGCACCGCAGTGCAGCGCACTTTCGTGCGGATTATTCACCACACTTGCCCCATGCCCGACCAGCATAACCAAAGGCGCAAAATTATCTGTTAGCGACATAGCCCGCAAAATTGTACCCGCTGCAGCAATGCGGTCAGGCAACGCAAAATCAGGACTGAACTGCGGTTGGCCTGCGGACTTTGGGGTTGCATGGGGCAACCGAAGGGCATCGCGCGCCAACTTGACCGCATAGACCGGACCCGTTGCCTCGACAAAGGCAAATGATGACACAGCGGCCAATTTGAACCGGCCCCACGCACGATCGGCACGCGCCAGCAAACGGCTGGATTGATCAGCACTTGCGGTGTCTTCGGTTGTGACTGTGGTTTTTAGTCCCGCAGACAGCAATACAGGCAAGCGGGCTTCGTCAACATCAGAACCAAAGTCGCGGTGCGCCGGTGTCAGCCCGAAAAACCCGGCAAAGCCAAGCGTCTGGATCGACGGATCAAGATCTTCAAGCGCGCGGCGGAACACTTCGGATCGCACATCGATGCAAAATGCCGCCTGAAGCGACGGACGCCCGTTAAACTGCGTTTGCCCCTGACCGGCCAGAACAGCAGCTAACCGACGTTGTGCTGCGCGTTCACTTGCGTCTTGCAAAATACTGGACGCAATCTGGGTGGGCGCAGGCACAGGTGGACTGGTATGAACTGCGCAAATATCGGCCCAGCGCGCGCCAATCTGCGGTGCGTACTGCTGCAACAATGCCTGTTCCCAGATCAACCGGATCGTCAACATATCTGTCGTGGTTGCGTCTGTGTCGCCCTTTAATTCCGCCTGCCACAACCGGTAACGCGCAACCTGTGACCATCCCCCCATGCCCAACAAAAGCTGGTGGAAATACGTAACAGACATATCAGGCGTCAGGTTTATTGCATCGCACGCCAGCGGCAGCGCGGTTCGCGCGTGCAACGGCAATGCAGCAACATTATTCGCAAACCCCGCGAGCCCTGCAATTTCAGGCGTAAGATCGCGGCTGGCAAATACTTTCCAGCTTTCGAACGCATCGCGGCCCGGCGTCACCTGCCAAAGCGCTTGCCCCATGTCAAAATATCCCGACGCCCACGCACCAATCCGGTCCGCAATCAAACCAGGCCAATCGATACCCGACGCATCTTGGGCCAGATCTGCGATTGTTGGCAAAGCTGTGGGTGGTTCATCTGCCAATTTTGCGGCCGCTTTGAGCGCAACAAGGTTTTCGGGCGCACCTGCCGGGCCTGCGGTTAATGCCGCCTGTAAATCCGCATCGGTGATCGTGCCATCCACGATACCTGTCTGGTACCATGCGTTTGGCATCGTCGCGTTAATGCCGGCGATCCGCCCCAACAGCGCTGACACCTCTGTCAGTGTTTTGTTGCCCTGCCCCAAAAACGGATTGACAGCAACAGATGACGACAAGGGCCAAAGCGGTGGAATTGTCCGGCTTGCCGCATCGGACGCCGCGATCAATTCAAGATGTGCACCAGTAAATCCGGTGTGCGCTTGCGCCTTCATGGTTTCGCTCCTGTGTCTTTTTGCTTGCGCGACCAGCCTCTAAGCAGGCGGTCCTCGATCGCGTTTATGTAAAATCCGTTGGTCAAATGCACCCGAAGCCCCTGCGCGGCAGGATGATGCGACCAAAGCGGCAAAGTAGATTGCGCCAGCGCAACCGCGCCAAAGCTGATTAATGCCAACATAATCAACGCCCATTCCAACGGCCCCGCGACGGGTGCGGCGGGTAATGTGCCAGCCGTCAACCATTCCGAGCCGCGCTGTAGCGCCAGATACGCAACGGTTGCCAAAATCGACATTTGCGCGGTTTTTCGTGTCAGGGCGCGTGGGGCGGCATCGGCCAAGCCTTGCGCCAATAAATACGCCACACCGAAAATCAGAATTGCGCCCAGCGCCACGGCCTGCGGTGATTTGGACCCGAACCCGATAAGTGCACCAGATGCCAGATATACGATCGCGTAAATCACAATCGCCAACCCGAACGCACGTGTCACCGCACTCAGGTCGGGCACAGCAACCGGCCCTGGCCTACGGATCGCCGCAACCCGTGCAACCGCCCCGCCAGCCGATAAAAACGAATGGGCCTTGTATAGGGAATGGGCAACAATATGCAGCAACGCCAACGGGAACAACGCCAGTCCGCATTGCAAAATCATAAAGCCCATTTGCGAAACGGTTGACCACGCAAGCGACACCTTGACCGTGGGCTGTGTCAACATGACCACCCCACCGAAAAGTGCTGTAAACCCGCCTATTCCCACAAGAACCGCCATAACAAGCGGCGATAAAAGCATGACATCAGCAAACCGGATCAACAAAAACCCACCACCATTTACCACACCTGCGTGCAGCAGGGCGGACACGGGTGTCGGGGCTTCCATCACTTCGGTCAGCCAGCCGTGTGTCGGGAACTGCGCTGATTTCAGCACAGCAGCAAGTGCCAGCATGGCCGCCGCAAAACCGGCAAATCCGCCACCTTCGCCCAACCGCGCAGCGCTTAACATTTGCGATATTTGTGTTGTGCCATAGGTCGCAATTAACAGTCCGACCGCAATAATCAGCGCCGCATCACCCAGCCGGGCTGTGACAAATTTTTTATACGCAGCCCGCTGCGCCGCAATCCGGCCCGGGTAAAACAACAGCAACTTATGCAACGCAAGGCTTGTGGCGATCCACGCGCCGGCGAACTGGATCACATTTCCCGATTGTACCAGCAAAACAACAGCCGCAAGCGTCACCAGCAGCCACATGGTGAAATTGGTTTGCCGCGTTTCGCCATCCAGATATGTGCGCGCATACCGCACCACGACCCAACCGATGAATGTCACAAGCAACAGCATTGTCATGCTGACAATATCAACACGGGCCGACAGGCCAATCCCGAACACCCCGAAAAGCGGGCTGTCACCTGCGCCGTGAATAACAAGAACCACAAGCGATGCAGCCGCAGCCAAAAACGCAAACAAGGCGGCATATTCACCATTGCGGGCGGCCACACGGGCGTGCGTTTCTGGCGTGAACCAAAGCCATGTTGCAACACCCAACAAACAGGCGGTGGACAGAAGTGGTAAAAAATAAATCAGCATAAATGGCTCCATCGGGGCGGTAGATTTGATGCGTGATACGGGACACAGAGCTGTTAATAAAATTCATTGTTCGCAATGCTTCGTTCGCTTAAAGTGAACGATATGAATTACAATCATCTGCGCTATTTCTGGGAGGTAGCCCGCGACGGGAACCTGACACGCACAGCCGCGCGGCTAAATTTGTCGCAATCCGCTGTGTCTGTGCAAATCCGCAAACTGGAAGACCGCTTGGGTCAGGCGGTTTTTGAACGGCGCGGTCGCCAGTTACACCTGACAGAAGCCGGACGCATCGCGCTTGACTACGCGGATACAATTTTTAGCGCCGGTCAAGAACTGTTGGCAACATTGCAGCAAACCGGCAGCCTGCGACAGGTGTTGCGCGTTGGCGCGCTTGCGACATTGTCCCGCAATTTCCAGATCGAATTCTTGCGCCCGCTTTTGGGCAAACCCGACGTCGAACTGATACTGCGATCCGGCACTTCCATGGAACTGTTGCAGGGATTGGAAACACTTAGCCTTGATGTGGTGTTAACAAATCGCACGCCGGCATCTGATGCGTTAACATCGTTTATGGTGCATCCAGTATCCAGACAACCGATCAGCATTATCGGCACGCCGTCGCGCATTGATATGTGCAAAAATCTGGCAGACCTTTTGACCACACATCCAATGATCGTGCCAACGTCGGAAAGCCCTGTCAGGGTGGGGTTTGATACATTGTGCGCACGGATGGGCGTGCGGCCCGTATTGGCCGCAGAGGTGGACGACATGGCGATGATGCGGTTGCTGGCACGCGAAGATATCGGCTTGGCGTTACTACCGCCGATTGTCGTGAAAAACGAACTGGAACAAAGCATTTTGAAAGAATCCGCGCATGCCATCGGTCTGTCCGACAGCTTTCAGGCGGTCACCATAAAACGCAAATTTCCCAACCCGTTGCTTGCACCACTTCTTGAACGCGCGGTTATATCCTGAAGACACCGCACCGACCGACAGTCATCGAACCAACACCGGTCTTGCCGTGATGAAATCTTAGGTCAGGTCAGCGAAATGCCATCAAACAGGGACGATCCCAAGCGTTGTTTGCGCCTGATGCTGGCTTAAGAAAACCTGCCCGCTCAAGTGGTTCAAAAACCCCGATTTCTCCAGTCCGTCCATCACTGGTCCCTTTACCTCGGACAGATGAAAAACTACGCCGCCCAGCCCAAGACGTTCATTAATGGCCTCAAGGGATTCAAGCGCGCTCATGTCGATTGCGTTAACTGCAGAGCACATCAATATCACGTGCTTCAGCCCTGTTTGCTTTGCGACTTCATCATAAATGCGGTCCTCGAGAACGCGTGTATTGGCAAAATACAAACTTTCATCGACGCGAATGGTCAAGATGTGCGGATCAACAAGCACCGAATGACGCATCACATTCCGGTAATGTTCTGTCCCCGGCACCTGCCCGACAATCGCCATATGTGGGCGTGATGTTTTAAACAGATGAATAACAACCGAGATGACAACACCCGTGGTAACCCCCAGTTCAACACCGACTGTCAGCGTCACAATCATGGTCATAGCGACGGCTGCAAAATCTGACTTGGAATAGCGCCACGCCTTTTTAAGAATAGCAAAGTCAACAAGCGACACCACGGCAACAACAATTGTAGCGGCCAATGTCGCTTTGGGCAGATGGAAAATCAAAGGTGTCAGAAACAGTGACGCCACACCCAGACCAATCGCCGTGAAAGCACCCGCTGCCGGTGTCGATGCCCCCGCATCATAATTGACAACCGACCGCGAAAACCCGCCCGTTACAGGAAAACCGCCTGTAAATGCGGCCCCGATATTGGCAGCGCCCAGACCGATCAGTTCTTGATCGGGATCAATACGTTGTCGTTGTTTTGCGGCCAACGTCTGTGCCACGGACACAGATTCCACAAATCCGATAATTGAAATCACAACAGCGGACGCGATCAGACTGCGCCACAAATCCATTGAAAATGACGGTAGGGACAGCGGCGGTAAACCGGTGGGTACTTCGCCCACAATTTTCACGCCATGTTCGCCAAGATCAAACCCCCAAACCAATAGCGTGGTGACCAGAATTGCCGCAACCGGACCGGCCTTGGCAACCATGCCTGCCGTGCGCGCATTCAACCCCAGCTTTAGCAACACAGGCAGCAGACCCTTGCGTACCCAGAACAAAAACGCCGTTGTCACAAGCCCAAGGACCGCAGTGATCCAGTTCACGTTATGTAAATCCAGGGCCAGCGACATGACGATTTCAGGCAAGGTGTGACCGCTTGCCGTTATGCCAAGGATATCTTTGAGCTGACTGGCGGCAATGATGATACCAGATGCCGTGATAAACCCTGCAATCACCGGATGAGACAAAAAGTTTGTAAGAAACCCCAGACGCAAGAACCCCAGAGCCAGCAAAATAGCGCCCGACAAGAACGCCAAAGTGATCGCAGCAACGATATATTCTGACGTGCCGGGAATTGCGACTTTGCTTACAGCCGCCGCCGTCAGCAAAGATACGATCGCAACCGGACCCACGGCAAGCGCGCGACTTGTCCCGAAAATTGCATAAAGCACGATTGGCAACATCGACGCGTAAAGACCCATCTGAGGGGGCAATCCCGCAAGCAAAGCATAGGCCAAAGACTGTGGAATAAGCATGATCGTGACAATCACAGCCGCCGCGAGGTCAGTTGTCAAAGTCAGCCGGTCATATGTGCGGCCCCATTCAAGTACGGGGAAATATCGGGCTAATCCGGTCATTGTTCTCAGGTCCGATCGACTGTGGGTGCCGCATCCGCGACAAGACGTGCCGACAGGGCAGAAATGTCATACCCTGCCACTTGCGCTGCGTGTATTATGTGATTGGCAGACCTGCCGGTTCTGGCCTGATGAAGCGCCCAAAGCGATGTTGCCCGCAACCCGCTGCGACAATACGCAAAAACCGGACCAGAAGTCAGGGCCGCAATTGCGCCAAATGCACTGACATCGTCGTCCGTGATACATCCTGCCACGACAGGTATCTGATGGACCTCGATACCAACCGCGGTCGCGGCGCGTGTGATTTCGACAAGTGCGGGCTGGTCATTTGTTTCACGTTCCGGACGTGTAACAATGATCTTGCGAATATCGTGGCGTACCAGATCTTTGATGTCGGATGCCAGAATTTGAGGGCCGACAAAGGTCAGCGCATCCAGTTGGATGATGTGCATGGGTGGTCTTTCTGTGGCCGTAAACTTAGCCAACATTTTGAAACACGAAGGGTTACAACCCGTTTATGGGCACCTTGAGCGTCAGGTTTCCTGCCGCGTCTTTGGGCACCTCGCCTGCACGCATATTCACCTGCAACGCAGGAATTATCAGCTTTGGCACAGCAAGCGTTGCATCACGTTCGGTGCGCAGCTTTACAAATGCTGCGCGACTGGCGCCCGCACCGACATGAATGTTGTTGGCTTTTTCTTCACCGACGGTCGTTTCCCACTGAATATCTCGCCCATTGGGCCCGTAGTCATGGCACATGAACAACCGCATTTCATCAGGAAGACTTAGAACCTTTTGAATAGAATCGAACAGTTCGCCAGCATCGCCACCCGGAAAATCGGCACGTGCCGATCCCGCATCGGGCATAAACAATGTATCACCCACAAAGGCCGCGTCACCCATTACATGAACCATACAGGCAGGGGTATGCCCCGGGGTTGCCAGAACGAACACGTCAAGCGACCCGATAGTATAGGTGTCGCCGTCGTTGAACAACGCATCGAATTGTGACCCGTCACGTTGAAACGCGGTGCCTTCGTTGAAGATTTTGCCAAAGGTGTCCTGCACCTCCATGATCTTTGCACTGATCCCGATTTTACCGCCCAGTTTTTCTTGCAAATAAGGCGCTGCTGACAGGTGGTCGGCATGAACGTGCGTTTCGATAATCCACTCAAGCGTAAGGTTGTGCGCCTTGATGTAATCGACAATTTCGTCCGCGTGATCGTAGGCTATTCGGCCCGCAGCGTAGTCAATATCCATCACAGAATCCACCACGGCACAGTTCTTGCTGGCGGGATCAGTAACAATATAGCTGATGGTGTTTGTCTCCTGATCAAAAAACGCTTTTACGTCTGGTTTGATCGACAAATCGTGCTGTTGTTCTGTCATGGAATATCCTTTCAGGTGGTAATTGTTTTACGCAGGGGCAAGGCGGTAAATTTAGCAAGGATCATCCCCGCAAGCATTGCCGCGACAAAGACAAGGACGCCGGGTGCAGCAAACGGCAATGACGTCATCGCCGGTCCCGGACACAACCCGCCAAGACCCCAGCCGACACCAAACACCGCAGCACCTGTGACGAGGCGGGCATCAATGTCTTTGCGTGTGGGCAGATGAAACGTGGTGTGGAAAAATGGAGTGGTGCGTTTGCGCACGAACCAGAATCCCGGTGCTGTCACAAGAATTGCGCCACCCATAACAAATGCGAGGCTCGGATCCCAGGTTCCGAACACATCAAGAAAATTCTGAACTTTCTCCGGATTGGCCATGCCTGAAAAGATCAAACCAATGCCAAAAAGAAGGCCCGCAAACAGTGTGCTTAAATAATGCATCTTCAGGCTCCTATAAAATGACGAAGAACAAAGACCGTGATGACACCGGTTGCCATAAACGTCCCGGTCGCGATGATCGAACGCCCCGAAAGCCGCGAAATACCGCAAACACCGTGTCCGCTTGTGCAGCCATTTCCAAGAACCGATCCAAAGCCGACCAAAAGACCCGCCAAGCCAAGCAGCGCCATATTGCTTGATATTACCGCAACAGAGCCTTGTCCGAATACGCCCGACCAAACCGGCGCCGCGAGCAGAAGCCCGACAACAAAGGTAATCCCTATCGGCAATCCTTTTGTATCAACCGCCGGCGGCAGCAGGCGCGAAACGATCCCGCTGATCCCGGCGACCCGGCCGTGGCTTGCCATAAGAATGACTGCCGACAATCCAATAAGCATACCACCCAAAAGTGATGTGATTGGTGTAAATTCAGTTTCCAAATCGAAACTCCCGATAGTGTTTACGAAGCCGGTCACGTACAAAAGCACGAAATAGTTGACCGTGTATATGCAATCACTTATATAAGAGATACTGGATGCACAAGAGGAAAGTTATCAGATGGTAGATATTGCTGAACTGGAACCCAAAATTGCCGACGCTGCAAAGCTGATGGAAATGTTGTCGCAACCAGTACGCCTACGCCTGCTGTGCATTTTATTGGAAGGCGAGCAAAGCGTTCTGAGCCTTGCTGCAAGTGCAAAATTGTCCCAGCCTGCGATGTCGCACCACCTTAAGAAATTGCGCGACGCAGAGTTGGTTAAAACGCGGCGCGATGGCCAGACGATTTACTACGCGCTAAAAGGCACCGAAGTATCGCAAGTTCTGGAACTGCTGCACCGGTTGTATTGTGCATAGCTTATTGACCGACATGACAGCCCCAAGACAGATCAGCTGTTGCCGCGATCTTTTTCCTCGGCGGTGTAATCAGCACTGGTTCTGACTTTGCGAATGGCTTCACCGTGTGGGTCAAACCCTTGGTTCACAATTTCTTCGACGCGGCAGTCTTCGCACATTGTCAGAACATTCAGCCGCTCCGCGCCGCCTTCACCCTGAAACATCCAGTGATCGGTCAGCCGCGATTGCACGCGCTCAATGCCCGATTTGGTCGCAAAAGCAGCGCCGCACGTGGTGCAACAAAACGGTGGTTCTTCGTGCAGGATTTTGCGCGGCGTGTCCCATGCGACAAAGTCGATTTGCGGCGTTAACGTGATTGCGGTTTCGGGACAGGTCGCGGCACACAACCCGCACTGTACACAGGCGCTTTCCGTAAAGCGCAGCATCGGTGTTTCGGGGTTATCAAGCAACGCACCTGTCGGGCAAACACCTGTGCAAGCCTGACATAATGTGCAAGCGTCCGCATCGACGGTGATCGTGCCAAAGGGTGCATTTTCAGGCAGCGGCAAGGTCTGCGCAGGGGTCGGGGCTGCGCGGTTCATTTCCGCAAATGCCATCACCAACAGCCCACGTTTATCCGCAGGTGGCAGAAAACTGGACGGCGTCAACGGCGATACAGCCGCGTTCACATCGGCCAAAGCCGCCTCTAACATATCGGGGTCATCAGTTTCTATCAGGGTGACAGGCCCGTATCCCATCGCGGCACTAACGCTTGTCACAAGATCAATACTGTCGTGCAGCCCGGCCACATCATGCAGCGGTTTGGCGCGCCCCAGAATGGCAATGCCACCCGCACCATAGGCAAACGCGGCCGCCAAAATTTCGGGGCCAGTTTGGGTGATCTCGTTCAAAGCAAGCGGGATCACATCCGCAGGCAACCCGCGTCCATAGCGCCCTGCGGCATCAATCAACGGCGTGCCGTGTTCGTCGTCGTGGAACAAAATGACGGGCGCATCCGTGCCACCCGCCGCGCGCCATGCTTTTAACGCTGCACGCAATCGCAGGGCCACAGTTGTCACATCAGGCAACGCATAGGCTGCGGCCCCTGTC